>Ga0114993_10001179_pt1 | contig 29967 bp, 28 predicted proteins | sample ArcticOcean_MG_C_FD_87042 | JGI IMG/M metagenome (GOLD analysis project Ga0114993, IMG submission 87042) | Marine microbial communities from western Arctic Ocean - ArcticOcean_MG_CB2_150 | ecosystem: Environmental > Aquatic > Marine > Oceanic | place: Arctic Ocean: Canada Basin | collected...
GGCTCTGCCGTTGGACCCGTTGCTTGGGCATCGTCGGCAGCCATGGGAGCGGGAATGAACTCAGGGGGCGCCATCGGTGGCGGAACGTCCTCCAGAGGCTCCGGAGCCTCCTCTACCGGTCGGGGTAGTGGCGTCAGGGCGTCCTGTTCGGTGTAGTCGGGTGAAATGGGCGCTGCTGGCAGTGCCCGTGGCTGGATCGCCTCCGTCAAAATACGTGACCGCTCACGCTTGCGATCGGCCTCGGCCTCGGTAAACCGATCGTCAGGGCTGACCTTGTACATTCGCTTAAGACCAGAGGCACCGCTTTTGGCACCAACGGTTGCGGAGAAATAGCCGAGGGTTAGCATCTTCCATAGACCGACGCCTATGAAGGCCGCCAGCGGGGGAGCGGCGATTCCAAGTCCAACCAGTCCGAGTGCGGTTAGCCGCAGCCATACCAACAACCCACCGATACCTGCGCCCGAGCCAGCAATGGCTGTCCCGATCTCACCGCCCAGGACAACCTCTCCGTCCACAGTGAACCAGCTCATGGTGCCCACGGCTGGTTCCCATTGCGCCAATAATCCGAGGCCGAACGCGAGCAGTATCAGCGATGCAAACCACAAGTTTGCGCGCATGAACCAGGAGCGGCTCATGGCGAGTGTGTAGATGAAAACCGCCAGCCATGCCGCGACCAGCACGATGCCCGCCGACAGCGCGGTGAGCACGGTCTCTTCAGTGCTGGTGTAGCTTGAGGAGATCTGGTTGCTGTACCAGTACGCGGCCCCGCCGGCTGCGACCAGTACAACTGCTGCTATACCACGGGTCAGCCACGACCCAAAAACTGCGCGAAGGGCATCTATCCCAGCGACCATAATGATTGCTACCCCGTCGGAGAAGAGTCTTGGGGACGCTGCCCGGGTGGAAAGGGTGAAGTGGCGCTCGCCTGACGCGCACTACACCTCTTGAACGTGCGTCAATACCTTCGGGCGCCGTCGCGTCTCGTCATACAAAAACTTGGAAACCGAATTCGAAACAAGTGCTTTTAGCTCTTCCAACTCTAGGCGGCGACCCGTTGATTGTTCTAGGGCAATCTGGGCCTCTTCTGAGGTTCTTTCCATCAGATCAATTGACTCGTCCATTTCGACGAAGCCAGACGACAACAGGCTGGGGGCGCTAACAACCTTGCCAGAAGATGCATCCACAGATACAACGACCGTGACTACGCCTTCCCTGGCAAGACGACCGCGCTCCGAGAGCACCTTGCCGTCGTCCGCCCACATGCGGCGGCCATTCACATAGACGTGCCCGGCAGGGATCTTGTCTACGATGGTCCCCTGCTTGGCGGTAAGCTCCAGAACGTCTCCGTCCTCGAGTACGATGGCATTATCCTCGGCCACCCCCATCGAACGCGCGATCGCGGCGTGGGCCACCAGGTGCCGGTATTCACCGTGCACAGGGACGAAGAATTTTGGCTTCACCATCGCCAACATCATCTTCAGTTCCTCTCGGCTAGCATGGCCGTGGACGTGGACCAGGGCGATCTTGCTGTGCAGCACCCGAGCATTCTGGCGGTACAGGTTGTCGATGGTCCTAGATACGAGAGTCTCGTTCCCTGGAATAGGAGAGGCTGAAATAATCACCGTGTCCCCGGCAACTATCTCGACATCCTGATGGTCTCCGTTGGCGATACGTACCAGGGCGGATGTGGGCTCGCCCTGCGCCCCGGTCGCAAGGATGACGACCTTGTTCAGCGGGAGATTTCGCGCCTCGTTCAGAGGTACTATGGTGCCGGATGGAGCTTTCAGGTAGCCCATGCTCGTGGCCATCTTGACGTTGTTGAGCATGCTACGGCCGATAACAGCGACCTTGCGATCACACTTGACGGCCGCATCGATCACCTGTTGCATCCGCGAGATCAAAGAGGCGAACGTCGCCACCAACACCCGACCCTCCGCGGCAATGATTTCGCGCTCCAGCGCCTGGCCAACTACCTCCTCCGACGCGGTGTAGCCCTCGGACTCGGCATATGTGGAGTCCGAGAGTAGCAGTAGTACACCGTCGCGCGCGAGCTCCGACAGCGCGGCGAAGTCTGTCGACTTCCCGTCTGCCGGGGTGTGATCGATCTTGAAGTCTCCGGTGTGCACCACGGTTCCCAGCGGCGTGTGGAGGGCGATGCCCATGGCATCTGGTATCGAGTGACAGACCCTGAAAAACTCCGCCTTGAATGCCCCTAGCTTGAATGGCTTGTGAGGCTCGACGACGTTCAGCCGTGCATCTTTGAGCAGGCCGAACTCCCTTAGTTTCACACTGATCAGACCGTGGGTGAGCCGGGATGCGTATACCGGCACATTTAGCTCGGATAGCACGTATGGCAGCGCGCCGATGTGGTCCTCGTGCCCGTGCGTGATCAGGATAGCGCGGACACGGTCGCTGTTCTTCTTGAGGTAACTGATGTCGGGAATTGCGAAATCTATCCCGTGCATCTCCTCGCTGGGGAACAACACCCCCGAGTCGATAACTACAATGTCGTCGCCATACTCCAGGGCCATCATGTTCTTGCCGATCTCTCCGAGACCGCCAAGAGGTATTACGCGTAGTGATGTTTGGGTCATTTAACTATGAAATCCTTATGCGAATAGGGTATGTCCGCGGTGTTAGCCTGCGGATCAAAAAAAACTGAGCTGCTCGGCAGGTGCCTCATCAATATTCTCTGGGCCGGGTTCGGGCGTTTCAATCAGACTGAGGAGGTTTCGGAAATCTTCCTCAATCACGGGACGAAGCTTCGGGTTGTGAAGGGCGGCGGCCGGATGGTACATGGGATATGCCGTCACGCCGTTCCAACTCCTGGGCTTGCCACGGGCCTGTCCGATCGATTCGCCCGGAAAAAACTGGTTGAACGAGTACTTACCCAACATGACGACCACCTTCGGCGCGATCATCTCGATCTGTGCGTCCAGATATGGGTGGCACTCCTCTATCTCGCCCGGAAGCGGGTCTCTGTTGTTTGGCGGTCTGCACTTGACCACATTGGTTATATATACGTCCGGCCGGCTGAGCCCAATTGAAAAAAGCATATCGTCGAGGAACTTGCCGGACCGGCCCACGAACGGCCTGCTGTCGCGGTCCTCATTGAAGCCCGGTGCCTCTCCAATGAACATTATATCGGCGGATGGAGAGCCCTCGCCCGGAACGGCGTTGGTGCGCATTTCCGAGAGGGCGCACTTGCGGCAATCATGAATCTGCCGGACCAGGTTTTCGAAGTCAGACATGGAACCTCGGCCGGGGGGAGAATGCACCCAATCCTAGCAGGGCATCACGGCAGCGTCAATCATCATTTCGGGTGGTTCTCGCAACCCTTTCCCTACCTGTATAAGGCCGTGGACGCCCGAGAGCGCGACTATTGAACTCTCCCTGGCAATGTCGCCACCGCAGCACCGTCGCAGATCAGTTGACCCCGAATAACAGCCCCTGCCGCAACTCGTGAGCTTCTGAGCACCATTGAGTCTCCTATTATAGCGCCATTTCCTATTTGAACGTCTCCCTCAATGTAGACATTCGGGCCGATCCGGCAATGCGCTCCGATGGACGTGCCAGACCCGATCGCCACAGGTGGTACAAGCTCCGTCCCCTCGCCGGTTGAAGCCGTGGATAGACCCTTGGCAAACCACCCGCGCGACAGGTACTCCAGGTTTATCTTGAGGAGATCGGTGGGATCGGTGAGCGTCATCCTACCGGCAAACTGCACACCCATCACCGCCCCACCGTCGTCAATCTGTGCCTGAATCGCGTCCTGAAGCTCCCTCTCACCTCGCTGGGAGACCGCAACGCCAGGCAGGCGGTCCATGAACGACGCTCGGAAGCAGTACAAGGGTAGGCTAGCGATGTTCGAGGGCGCCTCGCCGGGGGCTGGCTTTTCGACTATCCGCCGGACTCGGTCGCCGACCATCTCCACGATGCCTGAGCGCCCGGTGCTCTCCGTCGGCACGGTCGCCAGGGCCAGGACCGCATCGGTGGCCTGGTCCGAATCAAATGCCCCGATCAGCCGGCCCATGTCGGTCCTCGACACAAGGTTGTCGCAGGCCGATAGCACGAAATCGCCGGTCACGACAGACGCGGCACAAGCCAGGGCGTCAGCCATGCCAGCAGGCTCTGGCTGAGTCACGATCTGGATATTGTCACGCCCAGCGAAGTGCCGGGCCATCTCCTGGTCATCAGGCCCGGCGACGACGACGAACTCGTCGATGCCGCAGAAGGCCATGTCCCCCATAACCCGCTCGATGATAGGCACGCCGGTTATAGGCAGCATGGCTTTTGATCGGTCGCGCGTTACGGACCCTAGACGAGAACCCTTGCCCGCGCCAAGAACTATTCCTTGCATATCATTCAGCCCGTACGACCAGGCCGTCCGTTGAAACCCGTGGCAGGCCGATCGCTGCATTGTTGAGTCCAGCGGAGTCGATAGCTTTCGCCCACGCCTCCGCCAGTCGATGCTCTTTGCCCGGTCGGGTCAGGGCAAAGACCGATCCGCCGCCCCCGGCCCCGGTCAGCTTCGCGCCAAGCGCGCCGTTCTTCAGCGCTGTATCAATTAGCAAGTTGTTGGCCCAGCCGGCACCGTCTGAAAAGCCGCAGTAGACCATCATCTCGTCGACAAGCCGGTGGTTGTTGTTCATCAGCCGGCCCACCGTGGCCAGATCCCCGGCCAGCATGGCCGTCTTGCCGCGCCAGGCTGTCTCCCAGGCCGCCGTCATGAGCCGGACCATCGGAGGCGGCTCTCCGCCATCTCGCTGCCACCGGCGGTGCTCATCGAGATAGCGAGGACGCATGGTGCCGTGGATGTCGCCAGAATCGCGCTCAAGGCCGGTCGAGGCTATTACCAGGGGCAGTTCTTGGACCATGCCGTCCAGTCGTTCATAGGTCGCGTACGGCTCTTCTCCGATTTCACCTTGCTCCAGCTTGCCCCGGTAGTCGATGTACGCGACACCACCAAATAGAGGGACATAGCGGTCTGCGAATCCACAGGTGATCCCAAGCTCCTCGGCCTCTACTCGTTGTGCCAGCTCCGCTACTACATAGTCGTTGAGAATCCGGCGGTCGAGATCGTAGAACTCTCTGAGGCCCGCCAGCGTGAGCAGCACAAAAAGAGATGAGCCACCGAGTCCGCTCTGGAACGGCACGTCGGTCCATGTGGCTATCCGCACGCCCTGCGCTGCGTGTTTTGACTTGAACTCGCCGCTAAAGGCGTGGAGACGATTGACAGCCCCTTTCAGCAGGTCTGCGTTTCCGTCGTAGGGCAGGGGGTACTTATCGCCGCTCGTCTCAACACGTACCTGAGGCGTTCCGTCTGCCTCTGATGCAACAAATTCCAGCACCAGGCCTTGGGCAGGCTCTAGCGAGGCGCCGGCACGAATGTCGATGGCGGCGGATATCGTGGCGTAGTCGCCCTCGTTGGCATCTCCAGGATTGCCGAGCAGGTTGATACGCGCGGGTACTGTGAGAACTTGACGGCGGAAGCTCAGGGGGTCGACTCCAGGTTCCAGAATGCCGTCCATTTTAGCCCATCGTCAGCTGCTATGCCTGAGAAAAAGAAAGGGCCCCGGAATTCCGGGGCCCTTGAGCGTCTTATGCAGGACAATCGTCTTTTAGTCCTCGACCTCGTGTTCTTTGAGGTAGTCGATAGCGTTTTGCACGCTAAGGATGCCCTCGGCCTCTTCGTCCGAGATCTCAATGGCGTTGCCGTCCGTACTGAACTCCTCTTCGAAGGCCATGATCAGCTCGACCAGGTCTAGAGAATCAGCGTTCAAGTCGTCGACAAATGATGCCCCTGGAACGACATCGCTCTCTTCCACGCTCAGCTTGTCGATCACGACCGCTTTGACTCGATCCATCACAGTTGCCATAGAATTACCTCCGTATTTCTTCACAGTTTGTTCCGTCCCATCGGGCGGAACAGGGAGCTTCCAACCTACCTATTTTTTGCGGAGGCGTACGACTCCATCACAGAGCCCAGCACGCCATTGACAAACTTTGGGGTGCTCTCAGAGCCATAAACCTTCCCCAACTCAACCGCCTCGTTGATGGCCACCTTGGGCGGGGTTTCTTTTCCTTCGATGATCTCGTAAATCGCGACCCTGAGAATGTTTCTGTCCACCACGGCCATCTGCGCCAAGGGCCAGGAAGGGGCATGTGCCCCTATTATTGCATCTACCCGGTCCTCGTTTGCAAGCACTCCGGAGACGATGTATCGGGCAAATCTAGCGGCCGGCCGTGAGAGTTTGTGTTCGGTAATTCTGCGCTTGATCGAGCGATTAGGATCGTGACGGGTTCCATCGCTCTCATACAATACCTGGAGGGCGACGGCCCTTGCCATGTGCCTGGACCTAGGCGGTCCTGCGCCTTCTGGCGCGGTATTGTTCAAGGTCGGTGCTATCGTTGAGTGGTCCGTCAGTTCTTTCGCAAGTTCAGGATCGCCTCAACGTTGCCCACGCTGACGGCGGTAGCTGAGCGGTCGATGCGCTTGACCATGCTGGACAGGGTCCTGCCTGGGCCGATCTCCACGAATTGCGAGACTCCTCGCTTCAGCATGTAATCCATCGACTTCTTCCACTGGACGCAGGTGATGATCTGGCTGATGATCTCTCGCTTGACCTCGGAGCCCTTCTTCAGGGGCTTCCCGGTGCAGTTCGCCACAATGGGCACGACCGGGTCCTTGAAGCTAAGGCTACTTACCGCGTCCATGAGGCCGGCCTTGGCGGGCTCCATCAGGGCGGAGTGGAAAGCGCCGCCAACCTTCAGTGGAATTACCTTCTTTGCGCCACGGGCTATAGCGAGGTCCAGGGCCTGGGCTACTGCCATCACGTCCCCGCTGATTACGATTTGTTCCGCTGTGTTGACGTTGGAAATGTATGTGCCGGTTTCACGGCTGATCTCTTCAAGGGTCATTTCGTCCAGCCCGAGCACGGCAGCCATGCTGCCCGGTCGCTGCTCGCAGGCCTCCTGCATCAGGCGTCCGCGCTTCTGCACAAGCCTGGCAGTTTCTCCAACATCGAGTACGCCGGTGAAGGCCAGTGCCGTGAACTCGCCAAGGCTGTGGCCAGCGACAAATGCCGGAGCTGGCATACCCTCTGGACCGAGCTGCTCTTCCATCGCCTTGACGCAGGCGAGGCTCACAGCCATGATCGCCGGCTGGGCGTTCACGGTATCTTGAAGTGCATCTTCCGGACCGGTGAACACGAGCTTGGAGAGGGGGCGGCCAAGGGCCATGTCCACCTCGTGGAACACGGACCTGGCGGCGGGGGAGCTGTCATACAACTCACCGCCCATGCCGACGCTCTGTACACCTTGCCCAGGGAACAGGTATCCAACCCCTGCGCCCTTTTCAGCCGATGCGATGCTGAAGGTCATGTTTGGTTTCCTTGTCCTATTGCTCGGACTCGGTTGAGGTCGTAGCAATGACCTGCCTGCCGTTGTAGTACCCGCACGATAGGCAAACCCTGTGGGGTAGCCGCACGCTGTGGCACTGAGGGCATTCGCCCAGGGTTACTGGGCTCAACCCGTGGTGGGACGCCTTCGCGCCCTTACGGCCTCTGGAATGTTTTTTCTTAGGTAGTGGTGCCATTTAGTTCACTCTGCTATCCGGTCTATCGGAGACTGCCATCTTGAGCATCTCTGCCCAGGGACTATCTCTCGCTTCGTGCTCGCAAACGCACTTCGTCTCATTCAGGTCCGCCCCGCATTGGGGACATATGCCCTGGCAGTCCTCTCGGCAGACTGGTTTAACTGGAACTGCCAGGTATAGATACTGTTCCAGCGCCTCGGTCAGATCCAAAATTCTCTTGTCGTCTATCGCAGGAGCGTCAGATTGCCCGCCCGAAGGCCCGTCATTCGAATGAAACGCCTCTTCTTCGAACGCCACGCCGATTCTTTGGCCGAACTCTTTAAGGCAGCGACTGCAGGTGCACTGTGTGTCGGTGCTCATCTTGGCACTGACCAACAAACCCTTGTCGATCCTCATTAGTTTAACGGAGCCTGCAATTCGGCCATTGCCGGATTCGAGATCCTCGTCGACCGCAAATTCGCGAATAGATCCGATCACTTCATTTAGTAGTTGCGACACGTTGATCTTCATCCCAACACCACCCCGCGTCTATGTGCCGAACACGAACCACTCGCAACGGCGTATTTTAGTCTCGACTCGGCATTGTGTCAAGTTTCACACAGGTCTTGTAGTCGCCAATTCCGCACTAGCAGATGCCTCGATTGACGGACCGCCGCACTGCGCCAATTAGGTTGGCCCATGATTGTAGGGGCGTACAACTGTACGCCCGTCGCCACCGACACGGTCACCCCGGATGACCCCGACCATCCAATTGTACTATCAGATCTGACAGCGTTACCTCCCCGAGCGATCCCAGGCGCACATCGGCATGGCCGACCGCCATGTCCTTCGTCATCGAGTTCGGCACCACCACGCAGTACATATCGGCGCGTTTGGCTGCCGTTACGCCGTTGGCCGAATCCTCTATCACCACACATCGTTCGGGAGCCACGCCCAGTGCTGAGGCCGCCGAAAGGAATAGCTCTGGGTCAGGTTTGACGTTGGTCACGTCGTCTCGACACCTGACCGCTCCGACGTAATGCATCAAATCGCGATTGGTGAGGTGGCCTTCAACCCACTGACGGCTAGAACTGGACGCCACGCCGAGCTTCAGTCCCAACTCTTTCGTCCCGGCCATGTAGTCGACAACCCCGGACAGTATCGGCGACGAATCGACCCGAGACAGGTAACGCTTCCGCCTGCGCTTGCCAACGAGGTCCCGGTCAACCGCGTGGCCCGCCAGCTCCTCAAGGTGTCCGTAAATGTCGAAAGTGCCGGGACGCCCACCCACGAAACTTGTCCAGAGCGACCAGTCAAGTTCGACGCCATGCGTGACAAACTCGTCCCGCCACGTCTCATAATCAGGCGTCTCGGTTTCGAGAACCACCCCGTCAAAGTCAAAAATTACAGCCTCAATGGTCATTTGAATCAATACCTGGTCGCTGGTTTGTTCGTTATCGGAAATGCACGTCGCCGCAGACGTGGTTCGACAGGCTCACGGTGACAGGCCGGTCCTAAACAATCCGTGTCCATCACTGACACCAACGTCAACCCGTGTCCATCACACCAACCGCTCATCCTGAGCCTGTCGAAGGATCGCCTTGAAGAACTCGCGGATGTACCGCCACTTCAATCCCGCTCGACCACCGCGCCTCGGACAAACTCCACGATTTCCGTTGTCGGCGTGCCTGGCCCGAAAACGGCTTTCACGCCCATGTCTAGCAGCGCAGCGCGGTCCAGATCGGGAATGATGCCCCCTGCCACGACCACGATATCCTCCATCCCACGCGCATTCATGCCTGCGAAAATCTGGGGGAACAACTCAAGGTGTGCTCCGGACAGGATGGAGAGCCCGATGACGTCCACGTCCTCTTGGAGGGCCGCCTCAGCAATCATCTCTGGGGTCTGACGGATGCCCGTGTACACCACTTCCATTCCGGCGTCTCGCAGCACGCGGGCGATGATCTTCGCCCCTCGATCATGGCCGTCGAGTCCGGGCTTCGCCACCAGCACCCGTATGATTCTATTCTCGCTCACAGACTCTCCCTCTTTGTGTTGACACCTGCACTGCTAACGCTCGTCTCTGGAGCCCCGGTCCCGAAGGCCAACCATGTCATCCTGAGGAGCCCGCGACGAAGGTTCTTGGCCGGGTTCTCTCTTCGGGTTCGCCCCACCTAAATACGAACACAAGTGCTATAATGTCCTTGTCAGGGACGGACACCAGCCATCTACTGTCCGTTCGTTAGCTGAATCCGTCGCCCGAACCGGTCCCATTGTGTCTCAAACCTGTACCAATGAGGTCCCATTTGAGACACATTCTGACCCAAAAGGTCCCACTCACCCCTCCCCCTCAACTACGGAGTGGAACAGTATGGGGCACCATAGGACACTCTAACGGGTTTCTGAGGTAAATCTCCCTCTTAGTGCCGAGCCGTCTCGCTGTCCACCAGCTCCACCAGCACTCCGCCCGTGGACTTCGGGTGCAGGAATCCGATCATCCCGGACAGCCCCTCGCGAGGTTCACGGTCAATGAGTCCGACGCCCTCCTTGTCCAGCGCGTCCAGAGTGCCCTGCAGCCCGTCCACCTCGAAGCAGACGTGGTGCAGACCCTCGCCGCGCTTGGCAATGAAACGAGCCACGCCGCCCACGTCGTCAGTAGGCTCAATGAACTCGAGCTGCGAGCCGCCCACGGTCACCAGCGCCGCTCGCACGGCCTGGTCTTCCAGGAACTCTACCTCGACTTCGGGCAGGCCGAAAATCCTGCGGTAGAGTGCCAGGCTCTCGTCGATGTCGCGCACTGCGATTGCGACATGGTTGATGTGACGTGCGTTGCACGGTGACTTGTCGGGCGCGGTCATGCCTGTCCCTGTTCGTTGAGCACGTTGCGAGCAATAATCATGCGTTGCACCTCCGAAGTTCCTTCATATATTTCCGTTACCTTGGCGTCACGGTACAGCCGTTCCACGGTGGTCGGCGCAAAATAGCCCGTGCCGCCATGAATCTGCATTGCCCGGTCAGCCGACTCCACAGCCACCCGCGACGCGAACAGCTTCGCCATCGATGCCGCGGTGACGAATGGTCTGCCCAGGTCCCTGAGTGTCGCCGCTTGGAGCACCAGCAGCCTCGCCGCCTCAATATCGGTGGCCATGTCCGCGATGGTCCACTGTATGCCCTGGAACTCTGAGAGGTTCTTGCCGAAGGCCTCGCGCTGTTTGGCGTACTGCACTGCAGCCTCGTATGCAGCTTGTGCCAGACCCACGCTCTGGGCAGCGATTCCGATGCGGCTGGAGTTTAAGATATCCATCGTCTCCGCGAAGCCCTCGCGTTCGCCTCCTAGAAGCGCGCTGCCAGGAACGGCGCAGTCCTCGAAGACCAACTCTGCGGTGGACGTGGCGCGCATCCCCATCTTGCCATGCTGGGGGTTGATGGTGAACCCGTCGGCCCCGCGCTCCACAACCAGCGCCGAAACGCCTTTGGAACGGAGGTCACGGTCATGGGTGGCCAAAACCACAAACACCTCGGCCTCCTCTGCGTTGGTCGTGAACAGCTTGCTGCCGTTCAGGACATAGCCGTCCTCATCACCGGTGACCGTCGTGCGCATCGCGGCTGCGTCGCTTCCAGAGCCAGGCTCGGTCAGCGCGAACGCACCAATCGTCTCAGCGGATGCCAGAGACGGCACCCACCGCTGTTTCTGGGCCGGAGTGCCGAAGGTGGCGATGAACTCGGTGCACAGGGACAGGTGGGCGACGAGTATGACGCTGGTGGAGCCGCAGCCTCTTGCGATCTCCTCCGCGACAATAGCGAGGTGGCGAGTCGTGCCCCCACTCCCGCCGTACTCCTCGGCCACGGTGAGGCCAAGGATGCCGAGCTCCGCCAGTCCCCGCACATTGTCCCAGGGGAACTCGCCGCTCTCGTCGTAGCGTGCTGCGTTGGGGGCCAGGACCTGGTCTGCGTAGTCGCGGACCGTGGCCTTTAGCATCGCCTCTTCTTCAGACAAGACGGATTGGGTCATTGAAAACCAAGAAGCAAAGGGGCTCGGCCCATCTGCGCTCCCCTTGTTTACATTCCGGAGGTGTCTTGCTGCTCTCCAAATAATCCTCGGAAGACGTCGGCTATCTCGCCAACCGTAGCGTAGGCCTCGACACACTCCAGTATCGCCGGCATCGTGTTATCGGGGCCCGAAGCTATGGTCTTGAGCCTATCCAGCGCCGCCTGCGTTACCGAACTGTCGCGCTCACTACGGACCCGCTTCACACGCTCCACCTGCTTGGCCGTCTCTTTGGGGTCGATGGTCTGCAGCTTGCCTATGGGCGGTTCGTCGGTGCGGTACCTGTTTACACCCACCACCACACGGTCTTCCGACTCCACCTCGCGCTGATGCTTGAAGGCGCTCTCGTGGATCTCCCTGGTCTGGTAGCCGGACTCCAGCGCCGACACTGCACCGCCCATGCGGTCGATCTCGCCGATGTACTCGAACGCCGCGGCCTCGAGCCGGTCCGTCAAGTTCTCGACGTAGTAGGAGCCCGCGAGAGGGTCGACCGTTTCGGTCACGCCAGACTCGTGAGCCAGAATCTGTTGTGTACGCAATGAGATCTGGACAGACTCCTCGGTGGGCAGCGACAGCGCTTCGTCGCGGGAGTTGACGTGGAGCGACTGCGTGCCGCCAAGGATCGCCGATAGCGCTTGCACCGTCGTGCGGATCACGTTGTTGTCTGTCTGCTGCGCCGTTAGGGTGACTCCTGCGGTCTGGGTGTGGAATCGTAGCATCCATGAGCGCGGATTCTTCGCCCCGAACCGCTCTCGCATGATCTTGGCCCACATCCGCCTCGCCGCGCGAAACTTGGCGGCCTCCTCGAACAGATTGTTCTGTGCCACAAAGAAGAATGACAGTCGGTTGGCAAAATCGTCCACATCCAGACCCGCCCCAATGGCGGCGTCCACGTACGCGATGGCGTTCGAAAACGTGAAGGCCAACTCCTGGATTGCGGTCGCTCCGGCCTCCCGCATGTGGTAACCGCTGATGCTGATCGTGTTCCACCGCGGGACATGCTCGCGGCAGTATTTGAACACGTCGGTGACCAGTCGCATCGACGGCGCAGGAGGATAGATGTGCGTCCCTCTTGCGATGTACTCCTTGAGGATGTCGTTTTGGATGGTGCCGTTGAGCACCTTCGGGTCGACACCCTGTTTCTTCGCCACGGCAATGTACAGCGCAAGCAGGATCGACGCTGTTGAGTTGATGGTCATGGACGTGCTGACCTTGTCCAACGGGATGCCGTCGAACAGGGTCTCCATGTCTAGCAGACTGCTGATCGGCACTCCGGCCCGGCCTACCTCGCCCGTGGCAAGGGGGTGGTCAGAGTCGTAGCCGGTCTGCGTCGGCAGGTCGAAGGCGACGCTTAGACCCGTCTGTCCTTCGTCGAGCAGGTACCGGTAGCGCCTGTTGGACTCCTCGGGGGAGGCGTAGCCGGAGTACTGGCGCATCGTCCAGAGTCGGCCACGGTACATGTTGGGCTGCACGCCGCGGGTGTAGGGGTACTCGCCGGGGTAGCCGACTTGCTCTTCGTAGTCGAACTCGGCCAGGTCACCCGGGTCGTAGGTCGTGTCGATCTCGAGACCGGAGTCCGACTCGAATGTCTCTTTCCGCTCCCCGAAGCGCTTCTTCGCTGGCCCCAGGGTCTTTTCTGACCATTCGTCCTTGTTGTCGCTGCTCATCGTCTGCCTGCCTTAACCATCCGTAATCCTGACATCGATTCCCAACTTCCTACCGAGGGCCGTCAGGTATCGATCGACGCCGGATCCGTGTCCGACGATGTCCTTGTTGAGGAGCCTGAACAGCGAGATGTTGATTTCGCCCGTTTCTGTGATCGTGATGGAAGTCACCTCACCGAACTCGCCAATCTCCAACGACCAGTCTCCACTGTAGTTGAGCTCTTCGTCGGAAATGCGCCTCACCAAACGGCGGTGGGGCGTGGACTCGACGGTCTCCAGCGTAGTGGTTTGGCCGCGATTATCGGTCTCAAGCCACACGTCACGTGCGCCTCGGGGCGGCAGCCGTTCGGCGGACCTCAGATCGGAACGCCATTCGGGCTGGGCCGACAGGTCGGACACGATCAGCCAGATCTCTGCGGGAGAGCGGTTGTATTGGGCCGTCCGCGTTATGGTATGGGCTACCGGTAGCCTCTTGGCTATGGTTCGCACCACCAATCCGAAACCGGCCAGCAGCGCAACGCCAAACACAATCCAGATCAAGTTGTATCCTCCACTTGAAACGCCAGTGTCGATCCAGTAACCCGATTATATCGTAGTCGGCCCGCACGTTGCGGTGTAGGTGGGGCTCGTTTCCCACGTGGGCCCTATTTGACACCCTCGTAGGCCACCAATAGAATGAACACCAGTTCTGAACATCGTTCAATGGCAGTGATTCGGGAGCGAAAGTGGAAGAACGAATCGTCTCCGGAACCCAGCAAGAAAACGACTACTCAGAAGACACGAGCCTGCGCCCTCGCCGATTGACCGAATACATCGGACAGGAGCGGCTCAAGGCCAACCTGGAGATAGCCATCGCGGCAGCTCGGCTTCGTGGAGAGCCGCTGGACCACACCCTGCTCCATGGCCCACCAGGCCTCGGCAAGACCACCCTAGCGAACATCATCGCCAACGAGATGGACGCCAAGATCAAGGTAACCTCTGGTCCGGCTATCGAGCGTCCGGCTGACATGGTGTCGATGCTGACGCGGCTTGAGGCCGGAGAGGTCCTGTTTATCGACGAGGTCCACCGGCTTCCACGTGTGGTGGAAGAGGTCCTTTACGGCGCGATGGAAGACTTCCTGGTCTCCTGGGTCATCGATAAGGGGCTCAAGGCCAGAAGCATGAACCTGAGCGTTAAGCGCTTCACCCTGATTGGCGCTACGACCCGGTACGGCATGGTCAGTTCTCCGATGCGGGACAGGTTCGGTTCCGTACACCGCCTCGACTTCTACAGCGAAGATGCCATGCGCTCCATTGTGGAGCGCTCGGCCCGCATCCTGGATGTGACCAGCGACGATGAAGGCGTGGCCGAGATCTCCCGGCGCTCCAGGGGCACACCCAGGGTGGGCAACAGGCTGCTCAGACGAGTGCGTGACTATGCCCAGGTGAAGGCCGAGGGCACCATCACCGGCGATGTCGCCCGCGACGCCCTGGAACGGCTAGAGGTCGACGCCCTGGGCCTGGACGACACCGACCACCTGGTGCTGCGGTCCATCATCGAAAAATTCGCAGGGGGCCCGGTGGGTATCGAAACGCTCGCCGCTGCCATAAGCGAAGAGGCCGACACCATCATGGACGTCTACGAGCCCTTCCTACTGCAGAAGGGCTTTCTGGATCGCACCCGCCGAGGCCGCGTGGCCACCCGCCGAGCCTACGAACACCTGGGCTTTGAGTACCCCGAAGAGGCCCGCCGCCAGGCATCGCTCTTTTAGGGTGCTGCGCACGCTTAGGGGCGCGGGGCTTGGGGCTACAACTCGCAACCAGCGCAAGCGTTGTCATGCTGAGGGCCACGCTCTCCCGCTCCCTGAACGCTAGATCCCGGCTTCCCAGACCCTTCGCATTCGCTCAGGATGTCACGACCTAGTCCGTTGGCAGAAACGTGCCCTGCAGTTGCTCCCGGTAGGCTTTCTTGCTGCCGAGGGTGCTCGCAGTGGCCACCGTGCCGTCGCCCCTGATGTGCCGGACGTCCAGGCCCTTCTCTAGCAAAGCTGGTTCGATGAGGAGTCAACGGTGGCACTTGCTGTGGTCTTCTTCTGCACACATAAGGGCCACGATTTTGCCATCGGCGATCTCCAGCAGAGTGTCAATGCCGTCTCGGAAGAACTCGCGCGTTCGTATGTCGCGGTAATCGGGCTGCCCGTCGGCTCGGTAGCACGAGTCGTCCGAGGGCTTCCCGCCGAGGGAGTCGCCCATGAACGCGTAGTCCAACCCTGACTGCCCGAGTATGTCCTTAAGCTTCTTCGCGTTCGCCCACGGCGCGTACCGGCTCACCGGATTGGTCCGCGTGTCAACGAGCAACTCAATGTTGTCCTTCGCCAACAGCGCGGCAAACGTGCCCCACTCATGGTTGCTGTGCCCTATCGCCAAAATGGCTCTGTCCATAACGGCCCAATCGTAGCATTTTGCGACCGATGTTTCGTCTCCGGTTGTCAGTGCCCTGTTACAATCGGACGCGACCGACTCATAGGAAGGGAAGCACTACGTGAGCAACGCTGACGCCGACAATCCTCTCTCCCTCGACGAAGCGTTCTGGGAAGAGATCGCGATCCGTTCACCTGAGCTTGAGGAGAACCCGGAGGGGGCTGCTCACCTCGCGTTCCGCTTTGCCGGTAAGTACCTGCCCATTGTGCTCGGTGCAAAAGACAATGAGGAGCGCGAACGCGTGTGGCTCGCCTTCTGGAGCTATTTGATTGCCCGCGAAACCAGCAGGAAGCCCTTCGGCCTGTCTGCCGACGCTGCGGACGAGATCATCGGGCAGTTCAGGGCCGCTCTAGACGAATAGCCCCAGACTCAGGCCAAGCGCAGCCCTGTCGCATGGCACCTTCGAACACCACCTTCTTGGAGAATCCTATATGACGAAAATGACCGGCGGTCAGGCCTTGGTGCAGTCGCTTTACCGGGAGGGCGTTCGCACGATGTTCGGCCTGCCCGGCGTCCAGCTTTATTATGCAATGGACGCGTTCCATGCCGAGCCTCGTATCCGTTTCATCACCACCCGGCACGAGCAGGCTGCCGCCTACATGGCCTATGGCTACTCTGCCGCCGGCGATGACATTGGTGCCGCGCTTGTTGTACCCGGTCCTGGGCTCCTGAACGCGGCCGCGGCTGTTGGTACCGCGTACTCGGCCTCGGTGCCGATGCTGCTGATCTCCGGGCAGATCGAGCGAGATTTCATTGGCAAAGGCGAGGGGCGTCTGCACGAGATAGTCGACCAGCTAGACGCTATCAAGACGGTGACCAAGTGGGCCCACCGCATCCTCGATCCGGCCAAGGTTCCCGCTGCGGTTCACGAAGCGTTCGTACAGATGAAGTCGGGCCGTCCGCTTCCGGTCGAAATCGAGATCCCGCCGGAGACGCTTGAGGAGGAGGCGGAAGTTGAGTTTCACGCCCCCGCCCTGCGCTCACAGATACCTCCGAGCGACGATTCGGTGGCAGCTGCTGCGTCCGCCCTGGCCGAAGCGAAGGAGCCGCTGATCTGGGCAGGGGAGGGCGCCCTTTCTTCCGGGTGTGCACCGTCGTTGATGCGGCTCGCAGAGCACCTGCAGGCTCCGATCGTATGCGCAGGAGAGGCCAAGGGAACGGTCTCCGACCGCCATTACCTTGCCATGGGAGTCCCGAACTGGCGTCGAGACTCCCTCGATGACCTGCTTGACCGGGCTGATGTGATCCTGGCTGTCGGAGCGAGCCTCGCACGGTCCGCTCTGCGTCCGGAGCAGAGCGTGGTGCTCGTTGATGTGGATGCCACTCAGTCCGACGACCGGGTCGCCGTTGAGGTAATTGGTGATGTGCTGCCTGGCGTCGAGGCCCTCGAAATTGCAGTGCTAGGTTCGACGCCTTCCAGGTCCAGCAGGCGAGATGAATTCGAGGCCGTCAGGTCCGCCAGGTATGACCCCAATGTACAGATTGAGCCTCAGGGATCCTTCGTCCGCGCGATTCGCTCGGCGATGCCCGATGACGGGATTCTGATCGAAGGTGTTACGCAGCTCGGCTACTACTCCCGTCCTTTCTATCGTGTAAATGAGCCAGGCACCTACATCAGTTCATCCTACTTTGGCAACTTAGGCTACGCGTACCCGACAGCGCTCGGTGCGAAGGTGGCACGCCCCGACCGGGCGGTAGTGGCGGTATCGGGCGACGGAGGGTTCCTGTTCAACTCTCAGGAGCTAGCTACCGCGGTGAAGTACGGAATCAACGCCGTGGTGATCGTGTTCAACGACGGCGCGTTCGGGAACGTCTACCGTGACCAGACGCTGGAGTTCGAGGGACGCACGATAGGGTCCGAGCTGCGCGACCCGGATTTCATGAAGCTGGCAGAGGCGTACGGCGCGAGAGGAGTCAGGGCGCGAGGGCCGGAGGCGCTGGAGTCAGCATTGCGGGAGTCTCTGGCGATTGCGGCGCCCACGCTGATCGAGGTACCGGTGGGTATGATGCCCATCCCGTTTTAGGTCTCCCGTTCGGGGCGCATCGTCCGGAAGGAAAACCCGAAATCGACCATCCCCCTGGCCCCCTTCCTATCCAGGAAAGGGGAAGAATAAAATGAATAAAGTAGTTTTCTGAGAGACACTCTCAGGCTCCCGGCAGAGGGGCATCGCCCCTCTGCACACCCCGTGAAGGATAGAGTGGCGCACATCCTGTGGGGGATCGGAAGACCTATCTGGATGTGATTCCCTATTGTGGTGAGCTTGTCGAATCGCTGTTCTGGACAGGCGACTGGGCAACGCCCCTTTGCACAATCCGCCGACGGATTTTGAGTGTTGGTTCAATATCCAACAGCTAAAAAACAGCACCGCGTCGGTTTTCCGACCCTACACCCTAGACCCTGTATCTCAAACCCCAGACACTGTTTTATTTAGTGTCTTTGCCTCCAGGCATGGCGTCCTTGAGGGCCGCGAAGTTCATGGCGTAGAGGTGGGCGTAGAGACCGTCGGAGTCCATGAGGTGGTCGTGGGTGCCGACCTCCTCGATGCGTCCCCGGTTGAGAACAACAATCTGGTCTGCCCCTCGAATGGTGGACAGTCTGTGGGCGATCACGATCGCCGTGCGTCCGCGCAGCAGCCTACTCAGAGCCCGCTGGATTAGCATCTCTGTGTATGAGTCGATGTTGGCGGTGGCCTCGTCGAGCACCAGAATCCTCGGGTCAGCCACAATTGCCCTGGCGAAGGAGACTAGCTGTCTCTGGCCGACGCTCAGATTGACGCCACGCTCCTCCAAGAAGGTTTCGTAGCCGTCTTCAAGACGCGTAATGAAGTCATGAGCGCCGACGGACTTGGAGGCCTCTATCATCTGCTCGTCGGTGGCTCCGGGGTGGCCGTACTTGATGTTGTCGCGGACAGAGCCCGTGAACAGGAACGGCTCCTGGAGCACCATGCTCATCTGCGTCGCCAGTGACTTGCGCTTGGCGTCCCGGATGTCGTGGCCGTCGACCAGTATCGCGCCGTGGTCCCGATCTACATCGTAGAAGCGCGCGATCAGCGACACCAGGGTGGTCTTGCCAGCGCCCGTCGGGCCGACGATGGCCACTGTCTGGCCTGGCTTAATGTGCAGGTTCACGTCGGAGAGCACTTCTTGACCCGGCACGTAGCTGTGCGAGACGTTCTTTAGCTCGATGTCACCGCTGAGCTTCGGCAGTTCTATTGCGTCATCGGCGTCCACCAGGGCTGGCTGGTTGTCCAGTAGTTCGAATATCCTGACGCCGGATGCCATCGCCCTCTGAAGTTGGGTGTACTGCATTGTCAGGCTACGGATGGGGTCGAAGAACCGCTGGATGTACATCACGAAGGCGACCAGGGCCCCGACCTCGAGCGCGTCGGCTCCCACGAGCCGTGCCCCGAAAAAAATCACCAGCGCAATCGAGATCGCCGGCAGAATCTCCACGACGGGGAGTACACCTGCCGAAAGGCGGGTGGCCTGCAGGTTAGATCTGAGATTTTCGCTGTTCAACTCATCGAACTGCTCCAGGTTCCGCTCTTGTCTATTAACGCTCTGGACGACCCTCACACCGGCGATATTCTCGTTTAGCGCGCCGTTGACGACGGATGCGGCGCGCCTGACCCTGATGAACGCTCCCCGTGCAAGGGGCTGCCATGCCGCCATGAATATGACCAGGATCGGCAGCGTTGCCATCGAGATCAGACCGAGCTTCAGGCTCAGGATCATCACCATCGCGGTGATCCCCACCAGGCTCAGAAGGTCACCCAGGGTCACGACGGCTACGGCCAGGAACTCCTGAAGCTGGTAGACATCGCCCAGTACCCTGGACATCAGCCGTCCGACCTCGTTCTTGTCATAGAACGACACGGACTGGCGCTGGAGGTGAGAGAATAGCTCGCCACGCAGACGGTAAAGAACCCCCTGGCCCACCCGCGCTATCGCCAACTCCTGGGTAAAACTCGCCCCCCAATTGAGCATGGCGTTTCCGATGAAAAAGGCGATCAGAAGCGTTAGCCCGCTAAAGTCGTCGTTGTGGATGTAGCCGTCGATGCCTTCCTTAATCAGCCAAGGCACCGCCACCTGGGTCGCGGTAAATAAGAGCATCGCGATGATTGCGACCCCCACCAGAGCACCGTAAGGCCGGATGTAGGGAATCATGCGCAACACGACACGGTGGTTGAAGGCGGTGCCGAAAACGTCCTCTTCCATGCGTTCGCTGCCTTTTCGGGCAGAGCTAGAGGTTTGCGTTCCCATCAGGCATTCTCCTCGTGTCGGTGTACCGGGTCCGGTACGTCGAACTCCATCATGACCTCTTCCTGGGGTCGGAGTTGTAGGTCGTATATCCTGCGATACATCCCTCCATGAGCCAGCAGGCTGGCGTGGGTGCCTCGCTCAACGATGCGGCCTTCGTCCATGACAAGGATCTCGTCCGCCTTGAACAGTGTGCTGAGCCTGTGGGCGATCACAAAGGTGGTCCGACCTTTCATCACCGACTCCATCGCCTCGCGAATCCGCTCCTCGGTGTTGGCGTCTACGCTTGCGGTTGCGTCGTCCAAAATCAGCAACGGTGGGTCGAGAAGAACGGCCCTGGCGATGGACATCCGCTGCCTCTGGCCACCCGACAGCGTCGAGCCGCGTTCGCCGATCTTGGTGTCGTAGCCTTCCGCCAGTTCCTCAATGAAGTCGTGCAGTTGGGCAATTTTTGCCGCGGCTACGATCTCATCCATCGTCGCGCTCGGCCGTCCGTAGGCGATGTTTTCGCTGAGTGAGGCGGTGAACAGGAACACGTCCTGCTGCACGATGCCGATGTTTTGCCGCAGAGACTTGAGCGTCGCTTCCTTGATGTCGACGCCGTCTATAGTGATGCGGCCACCGGCCAGATCGTAGAATCGTGGTAGGAGATGGACCAGCGAACTCTTGCCGCTGCCGGGCGCTCCGAGCAGCGCTATGAGCGTCCCGGGCTTGGCGTCGATGTCGACGCCTTCCACTACAAGTGGACCGTTGCGGTAGCGGAAGCTGACGTCCTCGAACCGGACGTGCCCCCGGACAGTAGGCATATCGCCGGCCCCAGACACCTCCAGTACTTCAGATTTGCAGTCCATGATCTCGAACAAGCGCTGGCCTGCCGAGAATGCCCTTGCGAAGTTGTTGACCAGCATGCCGGCGTGTCGTATCGGTAGTGCCAGGAGTTGCATATAGAAGAGGAACTGGGCCAGCTCACCCGGAGAGAGGCTGCCGTCGATTACTCGTTGTCCCCCGTACCAGAGCACCAGTCCGATTGCGACCAGGTAGATGAAGCCCATGAAGGACGCATTCATCGCCTGGAGCCGTGCGACCTTCACCATGTCGGCTGATACGGCTGAGCTGGCGGCATCATACTTGGCCTTTTCCTGGTCCTCAGCGGCGAAGGCCTTTACGACTCGGACGCCCGTCATGTTCTCCTGGAGGACGGTGTTGAGTTCCGCCATCTCCTCCTGCACTCGCAGCCAGATGCGCCGGAGCTGGAGACGTATCACAGCGGAAACGATAGCTAGGAGAGGCATGAACCCCAGGCTCACGAGGCCGAGACGCCAGTCGCGCAATAGCAATATGATGGCGGTGGCGAGGAACAGTACCAGGAAGTAGGGTGCCCGAATCACACCCCCCACACAGAACATCCGGATGGCTTCTACGTCGGTTATGGCCCTCGACATCAGGTTTCCGGTGTGGTTCTTGTCGTGGAATCCAAAGCTCAGGTTCTGGATATGGTTGTAGTAACTGTTGCGCAGATCATAGACCACATGTTGAGCGAGGGACTCCCCCATGAATGTTTGAAAGAAGGTAAGGATGCCCCTGATCGAGCTAGCGGCAAGGATAGCGAGGCCGATGCGTATCATCGCCTCATCGGAGACGCCGCCCCCTTCAAATGCCGAGGCGATCTCGTCTACGGCGGTGCCAAATAGGTACGGGAGAGTCAGGTATGCGGAGGTGGCTCCCACCATGCTGATGAGGGCCGTGGCAAGCCGCCACTTGTGGCGGAAGACTATTGCGAGGATTCGGGCGAGGATATTCATTCATCGCTGACGGTCGGCCACATGGGAGGGACCCGAGCCTAAGCCGTCACGCGATAATAAATTATACTCCAATTCAGCCAAAGTTCAATAAGTATTCAGGTGTTTTGGTTGTCGATTTCATCACAGAACGTGAACAACGGGGGCAGATCGTGGGAGCGAGGCTCTCGGTGGGGCGTCGGTTGAAGGCGGGTATCCCCGACGGAAAATGACGGGCTGCCGTGTTCCGCAATGATGCTGAATCCTGACCCTGAACGCAAAAGAGGCGGAGCGATGCCCCGCCTCTTCGTTGGCTTTCGTTTTGCACTGGCGGTCAGCGACTGAATCGGCGAGGGGGCTCGGTTCGATAGAACGGAGGCCAGTTTGGCGATTCGCCTGATTCCAGGAACGCGATTAACGTCCGGAAGATCAGCTTGTTCCGTTGAATCAGCCCCAAAATCATGACCCGGTCCTTGTCTGCCGCAGTGACCAGGTGAATCGACAGGGCGCTGTGCGAGGCCGCCCAAGTGCTTTCAAGGCTGGCCTTGATCGCATCGAGTTCGGCCCGATTTGCGGTGCTAAACCCTCGAGTCGGCATCTCAGTGGTGTTGGTCGACATCCTTAGGCCAACGAGATCGACTGTCTGGCCGATGTTTCGATTGACCTCGCCGTAATGCCTCTCGGCCTCAACGAACATGCCCTTTTCCAGGAGCTGATCCATCTCGTCCCCGCGCTTCTGGGCGAGCCGGACGTGGTCCTTCGCTTTGGACATATCGGACTTGGGTAGCCCCATTAGGATGTTCTCTTTGCTGGTCTTGACCCAGTAAAGGGAATCCCCTGGGATGCTACTCGAAGCAGCCACGTCAGCCCCCAGCGCCATTCCAGTCGCGATGAGCAACACAAGGGCTCCTGCGACGATTGGTCGCGAGACAGGGGATTGCCAGATGAACCGTGGGAGGCGCAATCCCCTCTTGCGTGTGGCGCGCTGGGCGACAGCCTCATTGAATCTCTGGAGGCCTTGTTGCCGGACCATCGGGTCCGGGGTCACGGCAGTGGCGGCCAGCAGGGTAGTCCCGGTCGCCTCTAGGAGTGGGGCGAGCTCGACTCTGTCATCGGGATAGCTGGCGAGACAGGCCTCGATGGGCTCACCGCCGGCCATCCTTTCCAGACAATCGTTGACGATGTCGTCTAATCTTTCGGAAGCCATCACTCGGCACTCCAATTCGGCACAATTCGGTCCTGTGTACCATCTCCGAGAGCGCCCAGCAGGACCCTCAATTTCTTGATGGCGGCGTGTTGAAGGGCCTTGACCGCGTTCTCCCTCTTTCCGACGGCCTCCGCGGTCTCCCGTACCGACAGCCCAGCAGCGAAGCGCAGGGACATGACCTCTTTCTGCAGGTCGGTGAGCCCTTCCATTGCAAGGTGCACCCGCTCAATCGCTAGCTTCACGTCCAGTTCCGCCTCTATCTCATGGGAGGTCGCGCCTGCGAGGTCACCTGCGTCATCGAGGGGCGTATTCTTCTGTCGCGAGCGTTTTCGGAAGTGGTCGACGATCAGGTTGTGCGCGATCCGGAACAGCCATGAGGAGAATGGATGGCCCTTCCACCGGAACGAGTTGATCGATTCGAGCATTCTGAGGAAAACATCCTCGGTGATGTCTTCTGCATCGTTGGGATTGCCGGTCTTGAAGTAGATGTAGCGGAATATTTTGTCGTGGAAGCGTTCGTAAAGCTCGGCAAAAGAGGTGGCGTCGCCATCTTGGGCACGCCTTACCAGGTTTTCGACAGGGTCGGTTCCGGGCGCATCGGACATGGTCGCGGATCTCCTCGGGGGAGCGGCCAAGACGCCTGAAATTGCAGCTAGAGTCTCCATGCTACACTATACAACGCACTCGCAGCTAGTTCGGATAGCGTCTGTTTACGTCCGCGACCGGCCAACGGGAGTTCAGAACACCGATGTCGGCCGCCCCTGAGCAAATCGTAGTGAATACAATGCCCTTCGTCCTTCGACCCCTGAGGCCAGGCGATGTTGTCCAAGCCGCCGAGGTCGAACGCGACGCCTTCCCCACGCTCTTCCCTCCCACTGCGTTTCGACGCGAACTCGGCAAGAGCACCGCCAGCTATCTTGTCGCCGAGGAAATCGGCTCGCTTGGTGCACCAGACGATCCCCGGCGCGGAGGACTGTTTGGCAGCCTGCTATCCGGGGTAAGAAGCGGATCGCGCCGCGCAGACGATTGCGGGCGAATCGCCGGGTTCATCGGTATCTGGTATATGGTCGACGAGGCCCACGTCGTTTCCGTTGGCGTCAGAACCAGTGACCGAGGCCGTGGAATTGGTGAACTGCTCCTTATGGGCGCACTTGAGCGAGCCATGTCACGCGCCGCGGCTGTGATGACCCTCGAGGTCCGTGAATCCAACTGGGTCGCGATCAATCTATATCGCAAGTACGGGTTCGAGCAGAAAGGGGTTCGCAAGGCGTACTACGCCGACAACCGTGAGGATGCCATTATCATGACCACCGAGCCCATTCTACGTCCCGAGTTTCGAGAGTTTTTCGTCGACCTCGAGCGGGAACATGCCGCGCGTTGGGGAGCGGCGGAGCGCGATTTAGGGTAGGATAGCCGCAACGTCCGCCTACCCCATCCGGAGGACCTTCTAGTATGCTCGCCTTCATCGTTCGCCGCACACTACTTGCGATGCTCACTATCTGGGCCCTCTCCGTAATCTCCTTTGTAGTGATCCAACTGCCTCCAGGGGACTTCGTCGACCAGTACATTCTGGAGCTTCTCGCCGGTGGGGGACTTCTCGGCAGTTCCAATATCCAGGAGACGATGGAGATCAACCTTCGCCACCAGTATGGCTTGGACAAGCCACTTTTCGTCCAGTACGGCAAGTGGGTATGGAAGATGGGCCAGGGCGACTTTGGAAGCTCCCTCGAGTTCAGCAAGCCGGTCATTGAAATCGTCAAAGAACGGTTGTTGTTGACCGTCATCCTTGCGGGGACGACGGCCCTATTTGCGTGGGGATTATCGATCCCCATAGGGATATACTCGGCTGTGCGCCAGCATAGCATCGAGGACTACACGTTCACATTTATCGGTTTCCTTGGCCTGGCGGTACCGGACTTCCTATTGGCGCTTTGGCTGCTGTGGGTCACCTTTACCTATTTCCCTGACCTCAGTATCGGTGGTCTCTTGTCCCCTGAGTACCTCGAGGCGCCCTGGAGTTTCGCGCGCGTCGTTGATCTGGCCAAACACCTGTGGATTGCGGCGTTCGTAGTCGGAACCGCTGGAACGGCGGCACTAATTCGCGTGATGCGTGCGAATTTGCTCGACGAGTTGAACAAACCCTATGTGGTCACGGCCCGGGCTAAGGGGCTTCCGGAGTGGAAGGTTGTGCTCAAGTACCCGGTGCGCCTGGCGCTGAATCCCCTCGTCAGCACATTGGGGTACCTGCTGCCGGTGCTCATGTCGGGTAGCGTCATCGTCTCCGTAGTGTTGGGGCTGCCGACGGAAGGTCCGCTGCTTCTGCGGGCACTGTTGGCTGAGGACCTGTTTGTGTCTGCGGCCATCGTGATGCTGCTGGGCACCCTAACGGTGATCGGGACGCTGCTCTCCGACATACTCCTGGGTATCCTGGACCCGCGCATCAGGGTGAACTAGCCAGTTAGCTGATCTCAAGGGGTGTGCATGGGGCCGAGTTCCCAAGGCGCACCCCTGGTTGCCATCGCATTGCAGTTCCGAGAACCCAACGGGACGCCCCACCGAAAACCCCCTGATGCCGGACCAACATCCAAGTGGCAGAGGCGGATACCTCCGCAATGGATCTCCACTTGGCAAAAGTACTGCTGATCTTGTCGTTCATAGCCCTCGGTGTGGTATTCCTAACGGTGCCTTCCGTGCAGCAATTCGGCAGACGTCTGCTCACCAGCTCCGAGCAGATCGTGGTTCCGGCAGGCGGCTCGGGATCTCGTGGCGTCGCCTCGGACGCCGGCGAGCTATCGCTCGATCTGGTCACCCTCCTGGGGTTCGACGCAATCCCGGCGATCCTGGACCCTGAGTTTGTCACTGTTGTCGAAGCGAACGAGCAGATGGATGACGACGAGCAGGTGCTGGGGGTCTCGATCAACGGAGAGAGCCGCGCCTACTCGATTCCAATGTTGAGCAGACACGAAATTGTCAACGATGTTGTCGGGGGTGTCCCGATTGCGGTGACCTGGTGACCGCTCTGTTTTTCGGGCATCGTGTATGCCCGCGAGGTCCAGGGGGAGATCCACACATTCGGGGTGTCTGGCAAGCTCATCATGAATGCTCTGGTCATGTATGACCACCAGACCCGCACCCTTTGGAGCCAGTTCCTGGGGAAGGGCGTTAAGGGGACGTTGGCCGGTGTTTCACTGGACTTCCTGCCGGTCACCCAGACGCGTGGTCCCTGTGGCGAGAGGCGAATACAGAAACATTGGCTCTGAACAAGGGTGGACGCTATCGCTTTGACACCTACGATAGCTACTATCGGGGGGCAGCGCGGGAGTACTGGGCGAGACCCGCTCCGATGACAGGATGGACCGCAAGGCACTGGTGGTTGGGGTCGCCCTTGGCGGCAACACCAAGGCGTACCCGTTCGATCTGCTGTCAGGGATGCCTGTGGTCAACGACTCACTGGGCGGCGGCGAGGTGCTTGTGTACCTTGAGATCAACACCGATACCGCACTGGTCTACGATCGCGATGTTGATGGGTGCGTCCTCACCTTTAGCATGGCCGAAGATGGTCAAGTGGCGTTCGCTGTCCTAGTGGACGCGGAAACCGGCTCCAGGTGGCTCGCCCTGACCGGCAAGGCCATCGACGGACCGCTGGAGGGGACGGTACTTGATCGCGCCCTGTCCCACCTTTCATTCTGGTTCGCATGGAAGGACTGGAACCCCGACACTGAGGTCTACTGAGGATATAGTCGAGGCAACGGGTTCCAGAAGGGCGGAGGCTTCATGCTGGGAGCCTGACGGTGTTCCTCAGAATGTTACCCAACTATGCTTCTTTATCGCCGTTGATTCCCGCCGACGCGACTGCTAAACGTGGGGTGCCTAATTCAGTATTCGTGCAGCGACGATCCCTGCGAGAAGTAGCAATATGGCTGCCACGCCCCACCACGGCAGGCGTGGCTTGTTTTGTGAGGGGAGTTGTGAATGCCGTCTCCGCCGTCGCCGGTTCATGGGGTACCGGTCTTAGTCAGGGGCGTACGGCACCTCACCGGCATGCCGCACTCCACCGAACATAGCGCGTACAGCGCTTAGTCGTCCGTGGGGGGGGCAGTTCCTGCGGCGACCGGGTGCAGGGGCCACATCCACTCGATACCCTCGTTTTTCGGGGTCTTGAGCGAGACGCGGTTTTTGAGGACATGGCCGACGTACTCGATGGCATCTTCCGAACAGACATCGCAGTAGCCGTACGAATCCATCAGCCGGTGGACCACGGCGGCCCGCCTCTGGGACCACTCCACCCTCTGCCGGGCGAAACGCGGTTGGGCGAGGCCCTTTTCCAGCTTGCGCCTGGGGGTGAGCAACCGAGACTCGATGGCGGCTCGCAGGCGCGGCTCGGAGGTGTACTCGAAGAGCCACCCCCGGCTCCGCCAACCGGTCACTATCGAATGAATTTCGCTGCGGAACTCGATCTTGCTGCGCTCGGTGATCCCGATCACACGCTCGATCTCTCGCATGTCGCGCTCATTCTCGGCGTGAGCCTTGGCGGCGCGCCCTTCACCATCAGCGCGCTCCTCCTGCTCGGCTACGAACGCGGCGATGTTGGCGAGGTACGCGCCGAGGAGGTCCTTGGCCTTATCCTCGAAGGATTCCTCGTAGGCCTTCTGGATGTCCCTGATGACCAACTCGTTGTACTCTTTTACGGTGTCAGCGACCAGAGCCACCCTTCGAATCGATGCTTCCTGGTTCACGCTGACGTTCTCTTCAAGCCCTTGCCACATGCTGTTCAGCGCTGCAAGAGGAGAGACGCAGGCCACGTCCTGGCTGGCTACCGCGCCTAGCCGGTTCATGACATGCCTGGGGGATATGCCGTTCATGCCTTCGCTGGGGTGATGGCGCTGTATTTCGCGAAGGTCTTGCGCGTTGTACCCTGGCACCATTTGGCCATCGTAGAGATGCAGCTTCTGCAGCAGGGTCATCCCCTGTCGCTCCGGCACCTCAAGACGCGATAGCACCGTGAACACGCTCGAAACCCTGAGGGTAAGCGGTGCGATGTGGACGCCGCGCAGCTTGCTCCCCTGCAGCATCTTGCCGTATATCTTGACCTCTTCGGTGACCTTGAGGTTGTAGGGGACCTGGATCGCGATGATCCGGTCTCGTAGAGCCTCCGAGTGTTCTTCTCTGGCGAAGGAGTCGAAGTCGCCTTCGTTGGAGTGGCCAATGATGACCTCGTCGGCGTATACCGAGCCGAATCTCTCCATCTTGATGAGCTGCTCCTGGGCCAGGCTGAGTAGCGTAGTTAGCAGGTGTCGGTCCGCCTTGAACATCTCCACGAACTCTATGATGCCCCGGTTGGCGACATTCAGTTCGCCATCCAGCCGGAACGCCTTTCCGGCGACCTCCGATCGGTCGCCATCCAACTGAGTCGTATCGACGCTTCCCACCAGGAGCGATGCGTCGCTCGGGTTGGGGTTGGTGGCCATGAAGTAGCCGATGCCGACGGCTTCCTGCTCCGAGAAGACCACTCGGCGGACAGGCACATTGGCGATACGACCGTTGTACTCGTTCTTTACAACGTAACGACACCTAGGGCACAGATCGCCTTCGATATATATGCCGTACTGCTCGACCAGGCTGGGACGCAGCCTCGGGGGGATCAGGTGCAGCGGCTCCTCCTGCATGGGGCAGCCGCTGATCGTGTACACAGCGCCGGTGGTCGTACGTGAGAAGGTCTCCAGCGCGCGTTTGAGAAGATCAACCACGCTGGACTTCCCACTGGCTGGTGGACCAAGGAGCAAGAGGATGCGCTTGCGCACCTCCATGCGTTGTGCCGAAGCAGCGAAGTGCTGGACGATCCGATCCAGGTGATGTTCGAGGCCGAATATTTCGCCGTCGAACAGCCCGTACACCGGGTCGCCGCTGGGGCCTGTCTCAACACCGCGAGACATGATCGCATCGTAGACAAACGAGTGCGACAGCCGTGACTGTGACGGGTTCTGCGTAACCATTCTTAGGTAGTCCGCGAACGTGCCGTCCCACTGATATCGGCTGGCCTCCCTCTCGCTTTCCGAGAGGATCGCTTCGATGGATAGCTTGCTGGTCATATCCCCACCATCCTACCACCCTTCCGTGGGACAGCGCCCTGAGCGCCTACTGCCCCAAACCAATCGCTACTGAGATAACAAAATCGACGCTCCAGCAGAGGCTGATGGCACGTCTGGCGCGCCATCAGCCTCGCAGAAGCGTCTAGTCCCGAATTCTCCCACAAAGGGATATCAGGCTATGTCGGTCCCGATCATCACTAGTCCAATGCCGACGACCGCGCCACTACCCAGCAGCATGAACCACCCCGTGACGAGGCGAAGTACCATCCACTGCCATGCCAGGTAGAAGAATGATATCGCGGCCAGGAGCATTAGGACAGCCGGTGCCGCCGCCATCGTCAGCCACACTGCGTCTGAGTAGACGGTTCGCAGCTCAATAGCGAAGAACAGGAACGCGATTAATGACACCACTGCCACCAATCCGCTATAGAACCCTATGGCCCGATCCTCAAACTCCCACAGGCCGTGGGCCGCGACGCCGAACGTATAGGCGACCCACACCATCATCAGCGCCTTCAGGACTGTCGTTGCCTGAAGGGCTTTGGCTGCAGCCGCAGGGATTTTGTCTATGGCCACATCGTCACCGACCACCAGCAGCGTCGCATCCATCGCGCCGCCCAGCATGAACGTGCCGAGGGCCAGCAGTCCGAGCCCACCGACCAGGACGCCCATCGTGCGTCCTTCCGAGTACAGGCCGAGTATGTACCATGACTGCGTAAACAGGGCCGCACCGATCAGGATGAAAAATATGCCTTCCATGGGTCCTCCTTGGTTATTGCCAGAGATTCCGGCGGGTGGCGATTAAGCCACCGCACATTGCACTTCGCTGGACGCTGACTCTAGCGCACGCAGACTAATGTGACACATACCCATGTGGGCTGTCTA
>Ga0114993_10001200_pt1 | contig 29718 bp, 24 predicted proteins | sample ArcticOcean_MG_C_FD_87042 | JGI IMG/M metagenome (GOLD analysis project Ga0114993, IMG submission 87042) | Marine microbial communities from western Arctic Ocean - ArcticOcean_MG_CB2_150 | ecosystem: Environmental > Aquatic > Marine > Oceanic | place: Arctic Ocean: Canada Basin | collected...
GCCAAGTGGGAACCGTTGCGGCGCGTGCTTTACGGCGGAGGCTCGCCCTGTGACTACTCGTTTGACCGAATCAAGCGGATGGATCGCGGTGTTGAGCGCGAGGAGGAGCGGAAGTATATTGCCAAGATCGAAGGTCTTAAAAAAAACCACTCTGGTTCACCGCCACGCGCGATGGTACTGAAGGACAAGAGTCGGCCGGCCAACCAGCGCATTATGGTAAAGGGCAGTCCTCGCCAACTCGGTGCCGAGGCGCCACGGCAATTTCTCGAGATACTATCCGGCAAGGATCGCAAGCCCTTCCCCAAGGACACAAGTGGGCGGTTGGAACTGGCCGAGGCGATTGCCAGCAAGGACAACCCGCTGACCGCGCGCGTGATGGTCAACCGCATTTGGCTCAACCACTTTGGGCGCGGCATCGTGAACACGCCCAGCGAATTCGGCCTGCGCGCCGACCAGCCGAGCCACCAGAAATTGCTCGACTGGTTGTCGGTGTATTTCATGAGCGATAAGGGCGGCCCGGAATGGACGATGAAAAAGCTGCACCGGATCATGCTTACTTCCAACACTTACCAGCAGTCCAGTGAAGGCAACCCGCGCTACCACCGGAAGGATCCGGACAACATCCACCTGTTCAAGATGCCTCGCCGCCGGCTGGGCTTCGAGGCATTCCGCGACGGGCTCTTGAGCGTGAGTGGACGTATCGATACCACCATGGGCGGCCGACCAATCAATCTCACGGGCGACAGTCCGAATTATCGCCGCACGATTTACGGCTACATCGACCGGCGCAACCTTGATGACATCTTTAAAACATTTGACTTTGCCAACCCCGATGCTACCGCCGGGAAACGTGCCGAGACCATGGTGGCTCAGCAGGCGCTGTTCATGATGAACAATCCGTTGGTGGCCGACCTCGCGCACAAGCTGGTGAACCGGCCGGAATTCCGCACCGCGGCCAATGACCGCCAGCGCATTGCGATGCTGTACAACCTTGCTTACCAGCGCCAGCCTGAGCCGATTGAATTAAAACTCGGCCTGCGTTTCATCGAGGCCCAAACCGGCGGCCGACCCACGGTTATGGGGAATGTGAACACTTGGTACAATGGCTACGGCACTTCCGTTCATAACGAGGAGGCCAAGGTTGCCACGGTGCGTTTCTTCACTTTCCCTTACACCGACGGCAAGGTGTGGCAGGGCAGCGCGCGTCGGCCCGACCCGCAGTTTGGCGAGATGCATTTGGCCGCGCGTGCCGGGCATCCCGGCCAGAACCATGTGGTCATACGTCGCTGGGTGGCTCCGCGCGACACCACCGTGAACATCAGCGGACGGCTCGAGCATTTCCTCAACGATGAGGCCAAGGAGGTTTGGGATAAATACAAGGATCGACCGAAGATCGATCGCGACGCATTGGATCGCGCGTGGGACGGCGTGAGCGGCACAATCATCCACAGTCAGGCCGGTCGCAGCTACGACCGGTTTGGTAAGCGCCTGTGGAAAGGCGACGCCAAGCGGCGCGGCATCAGCGCCAACGCGGGCAACGTGACCGTGAAACGCGGCGACATGATCGACTTTGTGGTTGACCGCCGGAAGTACATTTACCAGGACAACTTTAAATGGAACCCGGTGATCAAGGTCACCGACGAGGTGGTTAAGTTGCTGCAGCAGAACAACACGGCCAAGGTCATCACTGCGTGGACGGCGTCCGATGAATTCGAGGGCGAAACTTTCAAGGCCAAGCCGCTGACGCACTGGGAGAAATATGTTCAGGTGCTGTTGCTCTCCAACGAGCTGGCGTTTGTGGATTAGTGGATTAAAGGCCGCCTAGATTTCCAGCCCCTTTGGGGAGCTTAAAATTACTGACGCCACGATGGCCTGCCGCGCGGTCTTTGGCTGGCGCACCATCGCGATCACCTCGCGCAACTCGGCGGAGGAAATCTCAGTAGTGGCAACCGGTGTGGCATGGTGCCGATGTGATTGCTCCATCCGCTTGGCCACCGCCTCTTTCAAATGGCTGGCTTTTTCGTAGGCAGCCTGGGCCTCGTGCAGTGGCGAGGCGGTTTTCACCACCACCGGCTTGGGTTCCGGCTTGGGGGGGTCCCATGCGGGCTCCAATACCGGCGGTGCCGAAACGACCACTGGCGGGGGCGGTTCCTGGGCCGAACCGCCGGTGAGCATGCGGCGCAGTTCCTCCTCAAGATTCGAGGGGCCAGTCTTACCGGGCTGCTGTGGCTGCCGATCGTCTCCCTCCCAAGGCTGCTCTTCCTTCTTTTTTTTGCCGCCGAACAGGCTGGAGAGAATCGCGATGATCACGAAGATGAGCCAGCCCATGTCGTCCAGGGCCGCCAGCATCGTGCCGGAGCACGGCACCAGATTTTCCATCCAGGCAAACATTGCTTGTCCCGTTTTCTACTTCTTGCTGACGTCGCCGCCTGAGTCACCGGCGCCGCCGATGCTCGAGCGCATGCCGGTGTCGGCCTGCAGATTCTTCATGCGGAGATAATCCATCACGCCCAAGTTCCCGCTGCGGAAGGCGTCGGCCATCGCCAAGGGCACTTGCGCCTCGGCTTCCACCACGCGGGCGCGCATCTCGTGCACTCGGGCTTTCATCTCCTGCTCGGTGGCCACGGCTGCCGCGCGCCGCACCTCGGCCTGCGCCTGTGCCACGAGCTTGTTAGATTCCGCCTGCTCGGCCTGCAGCTTGGCGCCAATATTATCGCCGACATCAACGTCCGCGACATCCACTGAGAGAATTTCGAACGCGGTGCCTGAGTCGAGTCCTTTTTGCATGACTACCTTTGAAATTTGGTCAGGATTTTCGAGCACATTCTTATATGTCTCGGCCGAGCCGATGGTGGTTACAATACCCTCGCCCACACGTGCGATGATTGTCTCCTCGGTGGCGCCGCCGACGAACCCTTTCAGGTTGGTCCGCACCGTCACCCGCGCGCGCGCGCGCAGCTGGATGCCGTCCTTGGCCACTGCGTCAATCGTCGTGCGTCCGCCAGACTTGGGGTCCGGGCAGTCGATCACGCGCGGGTTCACCGAGGTCATCACCGCGTCGAGCACGTTCTTGTCCGTCTGGCGCGTGGCCAAGTCGATCGCGCAGGCTTGGTCAAACGTAAGTGGGATACCCGCCTTTTGCGCCGCGATCAGCGCCGAGGTCACCATGGAGACGTCGCCGTTGGCCAGGTAATGGGTGGAAAGCTCATCCGCCTCCACGGGGATTCCGGCCTTGACCGCCGTGATGCGCTGATCCACCACCAACGTCACGGGCACCTTCCGCAGCTTTAGGGCGATCAGCGTCTTGAAGCTCACCGGTGCATTGGAGAACACGGCTCGCAGCCATGCGCTGAAGAAGTTCCAGGCGATCACGATCACCACGAGGGCGACCACGAAGACCACGGCCCCGAGGACCATTGTGAGGTTGTTGGCAAGTATCATGAGTTTCCTTTGGGTTCTGTTCCCCGGCTTTTTAGACCCGACGCGCCGGGAGCGCCAGAAAATTATTCCAACGCGCGCACCACCACGCGCAGGCCGGTTACTTCCACCACCTTGATTTCCGTGCCCGCCTCGATCAATCTGCCCTCGGCCACGACGTCTATGCGTTGGCCGTTGATCGTCGCCACGCCCGAGGGCCGCAGGTCGCTCTGCGCCATGCCCGGCTGATCCAGCAGTGTCATATCCGCCTCCGGCTCGCCGCCGATGGTGTTGTACAGCATCAGCGACTGCGCGTAGCGGCTGCGGGGGAAATACTTGAACCACAACGCCGTGCCGATGCCGCCTCCGGCCATCACGAAGAGCAGCACCCAGATTCCGTAAGGGGTGCGGTCGTAGGCCACCGCCACCGCCGCCACCCAGCACGCGATGCCGCACAGCCCCACGATCAGCCCGGGCAGCACCGTTTCGAGCATCAGCAACACCGTGCCGACGATGAGCAGGATTATCACCAAGTCCATGGCTTGAAAAACTAACTCCCCCCGGCTCGGCGGACAAGCGCAAACGCTCACGCGGCCACCGGCTCGGCCTTGCGGCGAAGCCAGTCGCGGCGCTCGCTCATCAGGCGCGTCTGGTCTTCCTGCGAAATTCCCGGCTGCGCCAACTGCTGTGTCAGGCGCGCGAGTCGGCCGTCGATGTGGCGTGAGCGCAGGCGTTTCGTAAAGTCAGACAGCTCGCGCGTGGTATTGTTCATCGGCTGCTGATCCGACAGCGCCTCGGTCAACAACGCCGACTTTGGCTCGTCGAGTTCATTTAATAACGCCGGCGCGCTGCTCCCTTCGGAGGCCAATTTGCGGCTGACAATCTCGCGCACGTCCGCGTGCCCGATCCATTCCAGTTCCAAGTGATCCGCCAACCACTTCGTATTCGTGTCCTTCTCGAACAACAGGCGAAGGAGCCAGAACTCCATTGCGTCCGGCCGCGCGAGGGGCTCGGCCGCCGGTATCGGCTCGGGCTCGGCTTGGCGCGGACGCACCTTGAGCTTGCCGAATTCCGCGCGCACCGCCTCGGCGGAAACCCGCAGCACCAGCGCCGTCTGCTGCGCGCAGCGGTCCAGCATCACCTCGTCGTTGGTCTTGCGCACCGCCTCGCCCATCGCTCGCAGGATCGCCCGGCGTCCGCGGTCGCTGTTGGCGTCGTTTTCGCCGCACAGTTGTTTTAAATAAAAATCAAAGAACCCCTCCGCCTCCGCCAGCCGCGCGCGAAAAGCGTCCGCTCCTTTTTCGCGGATGAAACTGTCCGGGTCATGCGGCGCCGGCACGGTCATCACGCGCACCGCCAAGCCAGCCTCCAGCAGCCCATCGAGCGAACGCGACACCGCCGCCTGACCCGCCTTGTCGGAATCAAAACACAGCACCACCTCCTCCGCGTACCGGCGCAGCACGCGGCATTGGTCGGGCGTCAGCGCGGTGCCCTGCGGGGCGACGGCGTGTTGGACGCCCGCGCGATGGCAGGCGATCACGTCCAGTTGCCCCTCGCAAATGAGCGCCTGTTGCGTGTCGAGCATCGGCCGCTTGGCCAGATCCAGCCCGTAAATGACGCGGCCCTTGGAGAAGAGCGGTGTCTCCGGCGAGTTCACGTACTTGGCCGCCTTGGCGTCCGGATCGAGCACTCGCCCGCTGAAGCCGATCACGCGACCCTGCTCGTCGCGGATGGGAAACATCAGCCGCCCGCGGAACCGCCCGTAAGGACGGCCGTTGCCCTCCTTGCGCAGCACCAGCCCGGCCTGCTCCATCATCCCATCGTCGTGCCCCTTGGACTTGGCCCAGTTCACCGTGTCCGCCCAGTCATCCGGCGCGTAGCCGAGCCGGAACTGTTCCGCCGCCGCCTCGTCCAGCCCGCGGTTCTTTAAATAATCCCGCGCGACCTGGGCCCCGGCCTCGTTTAAAAGTGCCCCGTGCCAGCGCCGCGCGATCTGCTCGTGAATGGTCCGCAGGGTCTCCTTCAATTCGCGCCGCCGGTCGTGCTCCGGCGACTGCTCGATTTCCAGCCGAATGCCCGCGCGTTCCGCCAGCCGTTTCACCGCCTCCACAAAGCTGATGTTTTCGTATTCCTGGACAAACTTAAAAACGTCGCCGCCCTTGTGGCAGCCGAAGCAGTAGAAAATTTGTTTGCCGGTTATGACGTTGAAGCTCGGGGTTTTCTCCTTGTGAAACGGGCAGAGTGCTGACCAGCTGCCGCCCGCGCGCTTGAGCGGGAAATAGCCGCCGATCACCTCACCAATGTCGCTGGCCGCGCGAACCTGCTCAATCGTCTCTTGGGAAATCAGCCCCGCCATGGTCGCGGGCCGGTTCAGGGATGCTCGCTGAGCCACTGGCGGATGCTGGAGGCCTCGGCGTGCGCGGGGTTAATCTGGATCACCTTGGCGTAGTGCGTGCGTGCGCGGCGCGGCTGCTCGAGGTGCTTGTCAAAAAGGTTGGCCATCAGCAAATGCCCGCGCAGGAGCTTGGGGTAATCCAGCAGCAAGCGATCCAGCTCGCGCGCGGCGTCGATGTAGTAGCCGCCTTTGTTCAGGGCCAGCGCGAAGTGATAACGGCTGTCGAGCGAGAGCGGGTTGAGCGTCAGCGCCATCTCGTAGGCTTGGAGCGCTTCCCGAAGTTTCCCCGCCTGATAAGCCGCCAGCGCCAAGTTGCCGTGGGCCTGTTGGTAGCCGGGATCGGCCTTCAGCGCCTCGCGGTAGCCGACCATCGCCGCCGACAACTGGTTGAGCTTGTGCGCGTGCAGTGCTTTTTTAAAGTGCTTGTTGGCCGTCTTCCGGTCGCCCTTTTCCGGCAGGGCAAGTTTCTGATAGGGATAACGCTCAATGCTGGGTAGGCTCGGCAGGGTTTCCGCAAATTTTGGTGGCGTGGGCGGATTGGGTTTTACGGGTGCCGGGGTGGGCGGCTCCACCTTGGCCACTGTCGGCGGCTCGGGTTTTACGCGTGTCGGCGGGGGCGGCGTGATGGGTTTCACCGGCTCGGGCACTTTCACCGTTTCAACTGGCGGCTTGGGAACCACGGGCGGTCTGGGCGTGTGGACTGGTGGCCGGATTCGCGGGAGAGTGGGGCGCAGCGCGGCGGGTGGGCGGTTGCTGATGATGGTGCCGCGAACGGGGCCGTTGCCGCCGACCGGGAATCGCACGGTCACCACTTGGTTGGATTCCATGAGCGGCCCAATGGGCGCACCGTGCGTGGGCGGCTTGGGGTTGTTGTCCAGCGTGGCGAGCAGCGCGGGGTTCAGCTCGAGGTTGAGCCGGTTGAGCGCCTGCTGGGCGGCTTCCTTGCGAGCGAGCTGAGCGTCGTCGAGAGCGAGGTATTCAAGGTACAGTTGCAGCGCTTTTTGCTGGGACTGCTGCCGGTTGCCGCCGGGTTGGCGCTGGTGCAGGATGGCGAGGTTCAAAATTGCCGGGGCAAATTTGGGGTCAACTTCGCGCGCGCGCTGGAGGCTCGCCAAGGCGCGCGGCGCATCGCCGCGGTGCTGGAACACCAGCGCGAGCCGGTTGAACGCGGCCGCGGACTTGGGCTGAAGCTCAATGGCCCGTCGGAGGCTGGCCTCGGCGCGTTCGAGCATCTCGGGCCGGCCCAGTTGCTTGGCGGCGAGCAGCTCAGCGGTGCCTCGCCAGTAGTGTCCGGCAAATGATCGCTCGGCGCCCAGCGTGTAGGTGGCCAGTTCGCGCGCGGCCTCGGCGGGTTTTCCGGCATCGAGATACAACCGGCCGAGGTTGTAATGAACGACGTGGACGGCGTGGATGAGCGAGGCGTTGCGCTCGGCGAGTGCCAGCACCTTTTTATAGGCGCGCAATGCGTCGGATCGGTGGCCGGCGCGATGCTGCGCCATGCCCAGCAGGTTAAAAACCCGCCAGTCTTCCGGGGTGTCGGCGGCGGCTTGTTTTAATACTCGCGCCGCCTCGTCCGCCTTGCCCGCGCGCAGCAGTTGCTCGGCCTCGGCCAGTCCGCCCGGGCCGGATTGGCTGCACGACAGAAGCAGCCCGGCCGCCACCAGCGCGGCGGCTGGCTGGAGCAGCTTTCCCTTTTTGATCGTATGAAACACTTGTTGCGGTAAACTCAACTGAACCAGTTGACATGATGCGGTTCAATTTGGCAAAGATGGGTTATTCGCGTTATTCACTTGTTGTTCTATGGTTACTGGCGGTGGCGGTCACGGCCGGTGAGCCGCGTGCGCGTGTGGTTACGGTGTACAATGCCGCAGCCAGCCGGCCGGGGAAGGGCCGCGCTTATTTTAAACCGCAGCCGGCGGAGGTGCGGCGGATGGTCGACGCGGGGGTTCGGCACTGGACGGGCAAGGACACGTCGGCGGCTGGCTGGCGGGCGTTGGTTTCGGCCCGGGACATCGTTGGCATCAAGGTCAATGCCGCGCCCGGTCCGGTGATCGGCACGCGACCATCAGTGGCGCGTGCGGTGGTTGCGGCGCTCATCAACTCGGGTGTTCCCAGAAAGAACATCATTATTTGGGACAAGAATCGCGATGACTTGCACCGATCGGGTTTCTTTCAAATCGGCCGCGAGTTGGGCGTGGAGGTGGAAGGCTCGGTGCACGCCGGTTACGAGCGGCGCATCCACCACACGCAGGCGCTGGTGGTGCCACTGGAGCGCGGCGACTTGGAATACGGCGAGATGAAATACAGCCATCGTTCGCATCTCACCCGGCTGGTCTCGCGCCGATTCACGCGCATCATTCAGGTCAGCTCGCTGCTTTTTCACAGCGGCGCGGGCGTGGACGGTTGCCTGCACGGGTTGGCGGTGGGCAGCGTGGACAACACCCGTCGCTTCCGTCATCTCAAGGTGCACTTGGACAATGCCGTGCCGGCCATTCATCGGATGGTTGTGCAACAGGGGTTTCTGTCCAGCGGCGATTATGCGAAACGGCTGCAAAAGGCCAAGGATTCTCTCGCGGGATTGGTGCCTCCTGACGTGACAAAAGAATGCAAATTTTTTTACGAAGTCGGCGGCGGCGGTGAGTCTCTGCTGCCATTGCGCGCGCTTCGACTGGCGTCTGCTGATGCCCGGGATTCAAAGGCGGGGGCCGTGCCCAAGGTTATCATCGTGAGCCCCGACGAAAAGTATGACTGGCAAATGAGTTTTTATCCTGATGGCGGAGTGGCGTACATGACCACTCGTTCCAAGGCCGTCCTGCACATTGTCGACGCGTTGCTCTGCCAGTTCAGCGGCGGCAACCAGTTGCGGCTGCAGTACACGGCGGTGATGAATGAGCTGCGTTTCAGCACAGACCCCGTGGCGCTGGACGTGCTTTCGCTGGGTGACATCGGGCGGAATGCGCGCGCTGCCCGCCTGAATCTCGGCACCCTCAATCGGGACATCTGCCGTTACGCCGCGCTGTTAAAACTAGGCGAGAACAATCCGGCCCGGATCAAGGTAGAGCGTTTCAGCCTGCCCGCTGTTTTTCCAGGAAAGCGCGAATGATCGACAGCTCCTCCTCGCCGGCGATCGTGTGATCCTTGGCCAATTCGTGCGACTCAATGCGCAGGCCGCCGTCTGTTTTTAAAAGGTTCAATTGTCCCTTCACTTTTTCCGCCGGGATGAGCGGGTCAAAGGTGCCGAGCGTGAACAGGATTTCCTGCTCGGTCGCCACGGGCGAGAGCGTGTTTAAAGCTGCCTCCGGTTCGTGCACGTAGCCGCTGATGCCTACGCAGCCGGCGAGCTTATGCGGGTAGCGCATCGCCACTTCCATGGTCATCAGGCAGCCTTGGCTGAAGCCGAACTGGAAGATCCGATCGGCGGGATGGCCGTTGTTTCGCTGGGCGTCGAGGAGCTCGAAGATGGCCGCGCGGCTGCGTTCCACTCCGGGAGCTGGGTCGCCGCCCATGAGGTCGTACCACGAGTAGCCGTCGTGGTAGGGATCGGGCGCGTTGACGAGGAGGTAGCTGAGCCACGGGAGGTTGAGTGCCTCGGGGAGCCAGCGGAATCCTTCCATGCTGTCGCCGAGCCCGTGCAGGATGACCATCTGCCACGGGCTGTCGGTCTCGGTGGCGGGGATGTGTTCGTGGGTGAGCATCACATGCGCGGCACGGTGATGCCTTGTTGGTTCTGGTATTTGCCGCCGCGGTCGGCGTAGCTGGTTTCGCAGATTTCGCTGGCTTCAAAGAAGAGGACTTGGGCGAGGCCTTCGTTGGCGTAAATTTTTGCGGGAAGCGGGGTGGTGTTGGAGATTTCGAGGGTCACGTGGCCTTCCCACTCGGGCTCGAAGGGGGTGACGTTGACGATGATGCCGCAGCGCGCGTAGGTGCTTTTGCCGAGGCAGACGGTGAGCACGTTGCGTGGGATGCGAAAGTACTCGACGCTGCGGGAGAGGGCAAATGAGTTGGGCGGGATGATGCATTCGTCGCCTTTCATGTCCACGAAGGATCGCTCGTCAAATGCCTTGGGGTCGACCACAGTGCTGAAGACGTCGGTGAAGACTTTAAATTCGTCGGTCACGCGCAGGTCGTAGCCGTAGCTTGAGACGCCGTAGCTGATGACGCGCGTGCCGTCGGCGGCCTCGCGCACTTGGTCTTCGGCGAACGGCTCGATCATCGCGTGCTCTGCTGCCATTCGGCGGATCCATTGGTCGGAGTGAATGCCCATGGGCGATTGTTAGTGAAAAATTTCCCTGCTCGCAAGCCTGCCTTGTCGGTGGTTTTTAATGATGACGCGGGGGCATAAAAAAACGGCGGCCCCACCCCCGGGACCGCCGTTCGTTCTCCACCATCACCAGCTCAGCGCGGATCCGGCCTGGTACTCCGTGACTTTTGTCTCGAAAAAGTTTTTCTCCTTGGCTAGGTCGATGGTCTCGCTCATCCAAGGGAATGGGTTGCACGAGCCGTACCGTGGCTTGAGGCCGATGCGCTCGAGGCGGCGGTCGGCGATGTGCTGGGCGTATTCGCGGAAGAGATCGGCGTTGAGGCCGAGGATGCCGCGGGGCAGGCAGTCCTGCGCGTAGGCGATCTCCAGCTCGACGGCCTGCTCGATCATCTCGTTGACCTCGACCTGAAACTCGGGCGTCCACACCTCGGGGTTTTCCTTCTTGATCCCGTTGATGAGATCGATTCCGAAGTTGAGGTGGATGGTTTCGTCGCGCATGATGTACTGGAACTGTTCGCCCATGCCGGTCAGTCGGTTTTGCCGGTGGAAGGATAGGATCATCACGAAACCTGAGTAGAAGAAGATGCCCTCCATGATCACGTAGAAGCCGATGAGGTTCTTGAGGAATTTCTGAATGCCCTCGGGCGTGTCGGTGGAGAAGTCTGGCCGCATGATGTCCGCGGTCAGCGCCATCTCAAACTCGTCCTTGTCGCTGATGGAGTTGACCTCGTGGTACATGTTGAAGACCTCGCGCTCGTCGATGTTCAGCGACTCGCAAATGTAATGGAAGGTGTGGGTGTGAACCGCCTCTTCAAATGACTGCCGCAAGAGATACTGGCGGCATTCGGGGTTGGTGACATGCTTAAAGATGGACAGCACGATGTTGTTGGCCACGAGACTTTCGGCGGTGCTGAAAAATCCAAGGTTGCGCATCACCACCCGACGTTCCTCAGCGGTGAGCTTGTTGGATTTCCACAGCTCGATGTCTTTTTGCATCGAAACTTCGTTGGGCATCCAGTGGTTTTTGCAGCCGTTGAGGTAGTGTTCCCACGCCCAGTCGTACTTGATGGGCAGCAGTTGGTTGACGTCCACCGCTTTGCAGTTGATGAGCCGTTTGTCATCTGAGTTGATTCTCCTAGAAAGGTCGCGCGCTTCGGGGCGCTGGTCTGAAACGTTACAACATGACATGGTTTTCCTCCTTGGTTTGTTTAATGCTTGGTTAAATTATTGGCAGGCTTCGCACTCGGGATCGAGGATGGTGCAGGCCTTTGGATCCTCGCGCTGGATCTTGATCTCGCTGGAGGCCGACTTGCTCTTCATCCACTTGGGCTGGATGCTGTGCCGGTTCACGTCCAGGGTGGATTTCTCGATCTGCGTGGCGGCGAGGCTGCGCAGATAGTAGGTTGTCTTCAACCCGGATTCCCACGCGAGGAAGTACATATCGCTCAGCACGCGCCCGGTCTTCTGGCCCTCGGGCACTTGGTTGAGGTCGAAATACAGGTTCAGAGACTGGCCCATGTCGATCCACTTTTGGCGCCGCGCCGCGCAGGCGATCAGCCACTTGGAGTCAATCTCGAAGGCCGTGCGGAAGATATCCTTCAGGTCGGCCGGCACGCTGTCAATTTCCAGCACGGATCCATCGTGATACTTGAGGTTCTCCACCATTGCCTGATCCCACAAGCCCCGTTCCTTGAGCTGTTCCACGAGATAGTCGTTCACCACGGTGAAGTCGCCCGACAGGTTAGCCTTGGCGTACAGGTTTTTGTAGGTCGGCTCGATGGACTGGCTGACGCCGGTGATGTTGGCAATGGTCGCCGTGGGCGCGATGGCCATCGTGTTGCTGTTGCGCATGCCGTGCTTTTTAAGAGCTGCGCGCACCGGGCTCCAGTCAAGTTTTGTGGAGCGGTCAAGGGTGAGGTGGCCGCCGCGTTCCTTTTCCATCAGCTCCAACGTGTCGATGGGCAGCAGCCCGCGATCCCATTTGCTGCCGGGATAGCTCTTGTAAGTGCCGCGCTCGTCCGCCAACTCCGTGGAGGCAAGGATCGCGTAGTACGAAACCATTTCCATGCTGCTGTCGGCAAAGTCCACCGCCGCCTGGCTGGAATAGGGTACGCGCAGTTTGTTGAGCGCGTCTTGGAAAGCCATCACGCCCATGCCCACCGGGCGGTGCCGCTGGTTCGCGGTGCGCGCCTCGGGCGTGGGGTAGTAGTTGATGTCGATCACGTTGTCCAACATGCGGATGGCCGTGCGCACCGTCTGGGCCAGGAGAGGCTCGTCCAGTCCACCGTCTTTTAAATGCTTAACCAGGTTCACCGAGCCGAGGTTGCACACCGCCGTCTCATCCTCGCTGGTGTTCAGGAGAATCTCCGTGCAGAGGTTTGAGCTGTGCACCACGCCCGTGTGATCCTGTGACGAGCGGATGTTCGATGGATCCTTAAATGTGATCCACGGGTGACCGGTCTCGAAAAGCATCATCAACATCGAGCGCCACAGATCCTGCGCCTCGACTTCCTTGAAAAGCTTGATTCCGCCAGTGGCCGTCATGGCCTCGTATTCCTCGTAGCGTTTCTCGAAGGCCGCGCCAAACAGGTCATGCAAATCCGGCACATCGCTCGGACTGAAAAGCGTCCACTTGGCACCCGCCTTCACGCGTTTCATGAACAGGTCGGGAATCCAGTTGGCCGTGTTCATGTCGGGCGTGCGCCGGCGATCGTCGCCAGTGTTGCGGCGCAGATCCATAAAATCCTCAATGTCCAAGTGCCAAGTCTCGAGGTACGCGCACATGGCGCCCTTGCGCTTGCCGCCCTGATTCACCGCCACCGCCGTGTCGTTGGCCACCTTTAAAAATGGAATCACGCCCTGGCTCTCGCCGTTGGTGCCCTTGATGTGCGAGCCCGTCGCGCGGATGTTTGTCCAGTCATTGCCCAAGCCCCCGGCCCATTTGGAGAGCTTGGCGTCATCGCTCACCACTTTAAAAATATGGTCGAGGTCATCCATGATCGTGCTCAAGTAACACGACGACAATTGCGGGTGCAGGGTGCCGGAGTTGAACAGCGTTGGTGTTGATGACATGAACCGGAAAGTCGAGAGCGCATCGTAAAACTCAATCGCACGCTCCTCGCGGTTCTCCTCATTCACCGCTAGCCCCATCGCCACGCGCATGAAGAAATACTGCGGCGTCTCGATACGCTCGCCTTCCACGTGGATGAGGTATCGGTCGTAAATCGTCTGCAATCCCATGTAGAAGAATTGCTGGTCGCGCTCCAAGTTCAGCGCCGCCGAGATCTTGTCCAAGTCATATTTTAAAAGCTCAGGCACTAGCCGTTCCGCCGCCACGCCGCGTTGCAGGGTGTCGCGGAAATGCGCGCGGTGCACTTTCGACAAATCCTTCGGTGCCTCTAAGTCCGGCAGCACTTCTCTATAAATCTGGTTGAGCAACATCCGCGCCGCCACGAATGCGTAAGCCGGTTCCTTCTCGATGCGCTCGCGCGCGGACAACACCAGCGCCTTGTCGATCTCCGAGGTCTTCACCCCGTCGTACAGATTGCGCATCGTTTCCTCGTGCAGCTCCTCCGCCTCGCAGCGATCTTCCAAGCCGCGCACGGCACCGTTCACCCGCTGCCGGATGCGCTGTGGATCGAGCATCTCCCGCGAGCCGTCCGGCAATTCCACGAACAGCTTTTCCTGTGCGCCACCGTCCACTGTGCGCTCGCCGCGGATGGCGCGCGATTTGCGGCGCTGTTCGCGGTATAGAATGTAACGCTTGGCCACCGACCCGTGGTCGGCCATCAGCCGATCCTCGACCACGTCCTGAATGCGCTCAATCTCCAGCGCCTCGGTAGTGTCGCCATCAATCGCCAGCTGCAGGCACGCCTCCACCACTTCGTCCGTGATACGATGCACTTCCGCCTGTATCTGATCCGAAAGTTTTGAGTCCTGCGCGATTTCTAAATGCGCCTTGAAGGCCGCCTCGATGGCGAGGCAGATTCGTGTCTCGTCAAATTCCGCCATGCGCCCGTCGCGCTTGCGTACCGTGAATTGCCTGCCCTCGAGCGGATCGATTGAGGCCATCCGCAACTGGCCATTGAGTTGTTCGCTAATCATCTGCGTGCATCCCTCTCGCGGCTGCCACGCCGCATTTGTTTTGGGGTGTGACCGCCGCGCCGCAAACGCGCGTCACTGGTTGGGTTCCCCCCGCTAACCGGTTGCCTTGGCAAGGCAATCGCAGCCCGGACAACGGTCCGGGGCTTTATTCCGGTCGAAACCGGCTCCACAAGTCACAAGGAATCGAAAAATAGAAAAATCCACATGGGCCGCGAACCCGCTTTGGGCCGCCATAACACCGTCAATTTTCAGCCGTAAACCCATCAGAAACCTTGGCGAATCGAGAAGTTATTCACAACGAATACACAATTTGCTAAACAGCTTATTCCCAGCATTTCCACAACCTGTAGTGTAGTCTCGTTGCGCACTGCCCGATATATTGTGGTATCCAAAAAAATGAGTCAACTCTTTTTGGTGAGTTTGTGAACAAATCTCCGGAGCATTTCGCGTAATCTCAAAAAACCCACGGGAGAACCGCCTGTTTCGCCTCAATATTTAAATTAACAATCCGCTATTCTTGGCTATGTGAACTGAGGTTCCGAAATGACGGAAGTTGGGCAAAGCGTGTCATCTTTATTCACAATACCCTGTTTTCCAATTGGTTAAGTGGATTTTTTGGTTTTGTGAAAATGCTTTTCAAAAAATTGTGCCGAATGGCCCGGGAAGCAATTTGGAAAAAATTCTAGGACTGTTTTGGCGTGCATCGGGGCGGCAATCGGGGTATGCAGGGGCATGGTTGCGTTTAGCCTGTTTCCGGGCGACACGGTGGTGCTCATTGTGCTGCTGGGGGTTGCCTTGGGCGCGCTGTCCGGGAGGATGGCGGGGGGCATTCGGGTTGTGTTTTTTCTGCTGGCGCTGGGCTTGGCGCTGGGTTTTGGGCATTTGCTGGCGGGCTTAGGGTTGTTTGCCGCCATGACGGAGTTGATCGGTTTTGAGAACTCGTTGTGGCAGTTGCTGATTCCACGGTTGTTGGCCACGGTGCTGCTCACGTTCGGGTTGGTGTTGTTGCTGGAGTCGTTGCATCGCAAGATTTATCTCCACTATAAATACAAGTACAAGGACGGCTTTGATGCGGGCGAGATGGACACGTGGGAATATCTGAACGCCATCTGGGGCCTGACGCTGGGCGTGGGGGCCGGCATCGTGTGCACCACGGTGTTTTTAAGCTGGCTGTATGTGCCGGGCTATCTGTTGATCCAGGTGCGTCCGTCAGTGATCTGCGAGCGGGTCGATCCATGGGGACACCGTCTGCTGCGGCGCATTTGCATGGATCTGCACGACTTGGGACTTGAGTCGTCCGTTGCCCGATTTGGCCCGGCTGAGAAAAAGTTTTTTGAAGCGGCCGACACGGTGGGTTACATTTACCATAACTACAGCCGCACCAATCTTTATGAGCGCCATCGGTTTCATCAGCGGGTGTTTGGTTATCCCGGCATCAGCCCAATGCTCCGGCAAAAGGAAATCAAGGCGATCTGGACCAACTCGGCCTTTCAGAAACTGTGGGTGGACAACACGAACTTTTATCACATCACCGGCCACGCTAGCGTGGCGCCGCTGCTGCGCGTTGCCTGCATACCCAGCGAGGCCAACGGCACTTCACCGTTGAAGTTCATGGAACACCTCACCAACCTGGACTTGACTGATTACCAGAAATTTTTGCGCGAAGGCCGATCCGAGGTGTACCAGACCGATAACCCAGACCAGGCCGCCGTGGTTGGCACTTGGCAACTTGAGGTGGTGCAAACCTACGATCGTCTGCGTCGGAAATATCCCACGGCGCGCGAGCCGGGTCATATGGATGTCCTGCAATTCCTGCGTCACGCCGGGTTTCAACAATACGGCATTCGCGGCAAGGTGCCGGTGCGCCAATACGACTGGATTCTCACTTTCACCGATGACCGCGAAATGTATTCCACCGGCCGCTTTTTCCCCACCGGGCCGTTGTTCAGTCAGTTAAGACAGATGGTGCGCTTTACCGAGCCCAGTCTCCATCCGCGATCTATGCTGTGGGCCACCGGTCGGTGGAACGAGCCCGTCTCTGGCCAAAGCGAATTCATGGTCGACCTGCGCGTGTATTCCAAGCCTCCTTCCACCGTGCAGATTTTCATCACCCCCGCCAATGATCACCTGATTATTCGGTTCCCCGATAATTTTAATCGTGAGGAATATGTCTTCCGGCGGTACGAGTTTTAACAATCACTCAAGGTCCGCTGTTTGGGTCGCAAGGCAATCGCACAGGGCCAGTAGTCCATCTAGCCCGGCGTCCAGTGGAACCATTGCCACCGCCGCACGTGCTTCATCCAGCAGCTCATCAATCACCCGTTGGCACTCCGCCAGAGATCCCGCCTGATCGAGCAGCTCGAGCAACTCCTCCGTGCGAGAGGGCACCCAGCCGGAAACCACATTGCGCAGCCTTTGCGCCTCGCCTGCGGAGAGTTCCCCCAAGGCCGCCAGCACCGGCAAGGTAGGCTTGCCGGTCATCAAGTCCGTGCCCAAGCTCTTGCCCGCCTCCGGCTCGTTGCCAAACACATCCACGCAGTCGTCATAAACTTGGTACGCCGTGCCCAGTGCCAGACCGTAGTTGTGCAGAGCTGTTCCACGATCCGCGCCCTTGGTCAGCTCCGCTCCCATTCCGCAAGCCAGAGCAAAAAGCTCCGCGGTCTTCATCCGCACCACCTTCATGTATTCATCTCGGGTGATTTCATAATTGCCACGCTGCAGGGTTTGGAGAATCTCGCCGGTGCAGACCGTTTTCGTGGCGCGCGACACCGCGCGGCAAACGTCCGGCTTGGGGAATTCCGCCGCGTGTTGCAGTGCTTGGGCGAACAGGCAGTCGCCGGCCAGCACGGCGATCTCGTTGCCCCAGTTGGCTGCCAACGTGGGGCGACGCCGGCGCACCCGCGCCTCATCCATCACGTCGTCATGCACCAGTGAGGCCAGGTGCACCATCTCGATAATGATCGCTAGCGTGGCGTGGTCTTTATTGATTTCCTTTACGCCACCCGCACCCAGCCCCACCAGCAGGGGCCGCAACTGCTTGCCGGAATTATTTAGGGCATACTGGACAAAATTGGTGATGGCCGGGTCAAACGCGTCCACCTCCGCGCGCAGCCGGCGAGTGACATCGCCAAGGAAAGGCCGCAGCGGTTCGCTGAGCGCCTCCCAGTTCTCGGGTGGCGCGGCGGTCATTGGCATCGCCGAGGGCATCGCCCAAAGCTTACCCGCCAATCATGCCCAAGTCAAAGGCTCGTGCCGCCCAGCTTGAGGATCCTTTTAAAATGCGCGGCCGTCAGCGGCATGACTGAGAGGCGCGATTGTTTGACCAGCGAAATCTCCGCCAAGGCAGGATCGGCCTTGATGGCCTCAAGGGTCACGGGTGTTTTCATGGCTCGGGCTGGCTTTAAATCCACCACCGACCAGTCGCCCTCTTTGGCGGTGGGGTCGGGATAAGCCTCGCGCGTCACCTTTGCCACGCCGACCACGGCCTTTTCGCTGACGCTGTGGTAGTAGAGCACCAGATCGTCATTGGCCATGGCGCGCAGGTTGTTGCGCGCCTGATAGTTGCGTACGCCGTCCCAGTAGGTGACCTTGTCTTTCACGAGTTGTGACCACGGATATTTCTCCGGCTCCTGTTTAACCAGCCAATGTCGCATGCGGGAATAGTGGGGCAGCGAATGGCGGATAGTCACGCGAACACTATTCACTACTCACCATCCATTGCGTCAGCTAGGCTGCGCGCGTGCCGGACATTGCCGCCAACCTCGCCCATTTGCAGCAGCGCATGGCTGCCGCTTGCGCGCGCGCGGGGCGCGAGGCCAGCGAAGTGCGGATTGTTGCCGTTGGTAAAAAGTTCACGGCCGAGATCATCCGCGAGGCGGCCGCTTGCGGGCTCACGGTGTTTGGCGAAAACCGGGTGCAGGAAGCCAAGGCGAAGATTCCCGATTGCCCGGGTCATGTGCGCTGGCATTTCATCGGCAATTTGCAAAAGAACAAATGTCGAGATGCCGTGGCGCTTTTTGAAATGCTGCACGCGGTGGACAGTCTCCCGCTGGCGGATGAATTAAACAAACGCTGCGAGCAAGCCGCCAAGACCATGCCCGTATTGCTGGAGGTGAACGTGTCCGGCGAAGGCAGCAAACACGGCTTCACGCCCGCCGACGCGGTGGAGGCGATGGATGCTTTTGAAGATTTCCCGCAGCTCGAGTTGCACGGCCTGATGACGATGGCGCCCTACTCGCGCCAACCCGAAAGTGCCCGGCCATTTTTCCAGAAATTGCGCGAGGTAAAAACCAGTTGCGAAAACAAACTCGGCGCGCCCCTGCCCGAGTTGTCCATGGGCATGAGCGGCGATTTCGAGGTGGCCATCGAGGAAGGCGCCACAATGGTGAGGCTGGGAACGGTTCTTTTTGGCCCACGCGCCGGAGCCAGCGCGGATTGAGCCGCTTTACTCCTTTACTCGGGTGAAGGTGAAATGCTCGCCTTCCAGATCGTACTTCAAGTGTTCGCCGTCAAGTTTGTAGGTGCCCTTGTCAACGTCCTCCGCATGGGTCTTCTCATCCTTGCTGGTCAAGGTCAGATTGCTGGCATCGGCCGTCCAAGTAACTGGGAAATCCGCCTTTTGATCGCCCGTTGCGATGCGTACTTTGCCGTGGCCCTCTTTCTCCAGAATGATGGTGTACACAAACTCGCCCTGCTTGAATGTCCAACTGCCCATCAGGGCGGCCTCCGCAGTAGTGGGTGTCCCGTGGTTATCTGCGGGGCCGTTGGTTTTTCTGGTCGGGACGGTTTGCGGCGGTGTGCCCCGGGTGGGGATAGTCTTGATCGCCGACTTTGCCTTTGCCTTTGGCGCGGGCAGTTCGGGCGGGGTGGTCGCGGGTGGCTGCTTTTGGTTGACGTCGTCCTTTTGCTTCTTGGCGGAGGCGGAATCTTTGCCGCCCGATCCAGCTTCAGACGCATCATCTCCCTTGCCACATCCCATCCAAAGGATTGTGGCGGCAACGATCAGCGCGATTTTTTTCATGGGCTGAATCTCGCCCAATCTGTTGCCCGGGGCAACATTTTCTTATCGAGAATTATTCGCCCTTCTTTTCAGGAACGGGCGGGTCGCCTTTTTTCTCCGGGGTCACACTTTTGTTGGCGTCATCGCCGCCTGTGCCGGTGGTGTCTGCAGGTTGGCAGGCAATGGCCAGCGTGCCAATGATGAGGTATAGGGGTAGTTTTTTCATGCGGTGGAGATGGTATTATTACCGCTCCATTTCGTCAAATAATTTTTAAGCGTGTCGCATGGGTGTGGGGTGTGGTTCAATGGGCGCAGCGTGAGTTTGACACCGGACAGTTTTGAGGATGAGGTCGCGGCGGCGGCGGCGGCGTTTGACCGGCATATCGTCTGCCTCGACAAGTCGCCTGATGAATGCCGGGCTTCGCTGGATTCGCTTTTGAAAAAGGCGATCGACGCCTACGCCAACCGCGGGCAGGGCTTGCGCCACGGCATTGCGCTGGATGGCCAGGTGACCATCATTCTCAGCCAAGTGGATGACCGGGAGGAACCCATGTGCGGCATCTATTTCAACCTGCATTCGCCTTATCGCAAACAGAAGCAGGCCGCAGAGAAATAAAAAAGGCCCCGGAGGTTTCCCCCCGGGGCCTTCCACCACCCATCCTAATCCAAGCGAACATCGTCGCCCATATGGATATCCCCCTTGTTGATATCGGCAACCTGATAAGATTCATCTATCATTTTGGTGGTGGTAATCTCGCCGATGCGCCGGCCGTTGCGGAAGACGCCGAATCGCAGGCCCGCCGGTGGGAGCGCGCTGAAGGTGAAGTCGATGACCACGAACCCAAGCGCGGCGTCCACGTGCGCCACTTTGCCGCGGCTGGCGGTGTTTTTGTTGGGCGGCGCTTGGGGGGTGTTGGGCGGTTGTGGGTTTCCGCCCCATGGCGGTCTGGTGTTGCTCACGCCGCCACCACCTGGCGGGGTTGTCTTGTCGGTTTTGCCGTCTCCCTTGAACACGCCGCAACTTGACAGCACGCTCACGCAAAGTACCGTTATTAAAAGTCGGATTTTCATTCCCCCCTCCACTCCTTGCGAGCGAAGGTTAAAGAAATCAATCGCGAGGTCAATGGCCGGTTGTTGACAGCCGGTGAATAAAAATCTGGCTATTGACTGTTCGGTCCGCGGAGTTCCAGCCAGCGTTTGTCCCATTCGAGCCAGGAGGTTGCCCAGTTGTCGCCGGTGAATTGCTGGCGGGCTTTGGGCAGGAGTTGCCGGAGAGCGGTGAGTTGGGCGGCGACGCCCTTGGCGTCTTCCCAATCGATGTAGGCCTCCAAGAGGTTGAGGCGGTTGGCCGGATAATCGGGGGCCAGTTTCACGGCACGCTCGAGGTGTGCGCGGGCCTTGGTGTTGTTGCCCACGCTGATGATGGGGGGTGCCTTGAAGTATAGCAGGCCGAGGTTTCGGTCCGGCCCGGCGTGGCTGAAGGTGGCGTTGAGGTCGCGCGCGGTGGTGAAGGCGTGTTCCATGTCCTTCACTAGGCCCAGCGCGGAGAAACGTTTTACGCGGGCCATTTGGCCGATGTTCATGCCGAGGTAGTAATGGCCGCCGGGGTTTGCGGGTTGCGCGTCGATCAGTTTTCGGCAGGCGTCCATGCCTTCTTGCGCCAGCGCGGCGCGCTCGGGGTTGTCCTTGGCAAACTCGGCGCGGTCGTAGCAGGCCTCGCCCAGTTGCCAGGCACAATCGTCGGGCTGGGCGGCGGCCTGGAAATTCCCTCGGGCTGTCTTCAGCCGCGTGTCGGCATGGGCGACTGGATCAAATGCGCCGGGCTTGGCCGGGCCCGGCGGTTGTGCGGGCTCGGTGCAGGCGGCGGCGCACGCCACTGCGGCCAGCAGCGTGAGGGGTGCGGGATAACGTTTGATTGCCATGACAAGAGACTTGCCCATAATGCCTAGGGGTGGTAATGAAACGCAGTTTCTCAATTTTTGCAATCATGTTGATGCTGGCTTTTATGTCGATGACGACGGGGTGCACGGGCTTTCGGGCTTCGGGCGCGGTGTCGCCGTGGATGTTTTTGTTGCCGGGGCTTGGCCAAAACCAGCCCACGCCGCCAGCTTCAATCCCCGCTGTGCCGGTGGCCGATGAGCCTTTGGTGGCGGCTAATTAAACCATGCGATTCCCCTTTAATCTCACGGCGAAGATCGCCGGTCACATCATCAAGCATCGGCTCAAGCGCACACCCAAGTTTGCCATGGTGCTGCAACTGGAGCCGCTGCACACTTGCAACCTCACCTGCACGGGGTGCGGGCGCATCCGCGAATATTCCACCAACCTCAAGGATATGATGCCGCTGGAGGATTGCCTGGAGAGCGCGTCGGAGTGCGATGCGCCGATGGTGAGCATCTGTGGTGGCGAACCGCTGATTTACCCGGAGATCGAGAAACTGGTGGAGGGCATCCTGGAGCAGGGGCGCATCGTGTACATTTGCACCAACGGCGTGTTCATGCGGCGCAAGATGCGGGATTATCTAGCGGCAGTGTACGCGCCGACGATGGAGTCCAAGCTGGATGAGTTGTTGGCGGAGGATTTAATTTCTGAACAGGAGGCGGCCAAGATCCGCGAGGGCGGCGGCGGCAAGCCGGTCATCCGGCCCTCGGACTGGATGTACTGGAACGTGCATATCGACGGGCTGGAATATACGCACGACCTCATCGTGGAGCGCGAGGGTGTCTTTAAGGAATGCGTGCTGGCGATCCGCATGGCGAAGATGCTCGGCTACCAGGTGGCGACCAACACGACGGTTTACCGGGAGACGGACATGCGCGAGATCGAGGACATGTTCCGCTACTTCTCGGCGATGGAGGTGGATGGGCACACGATCTCGCCGGGGTACGATTACGACGCGGCCAAGAAGGACATGGTGAAGCGGCTGGGGAAGGATCCTGAGGAGTTTTTCATGACCCGCGAAATGACGCGTGAGAAATTCGTGGACATCGAGGAATGGGGCCAGCGCTTCACGATCTTTGGCACGACGGTGTACCAGGAATTTCTCGCCGGCAAACGCGAGCTGACCTGCACGGCTTGGGCCATCCCCACGCGCAACATCTCGGGCTGGAAAGCGCCCTGCTACCTGATGACCGATGTCACCAAGACCAAGGGACATTACCCGACCTACGAGGAGATGCTCGAGGACGTGGACTGGGAGAGCTTTGGCGTGGTGGACGGAGTGGCGCGCGACCCGCGTTGCGAGAACTGCATGGTGCATTGCGGCTACGATCCCAGCGGCGCGCTGGGCACCTGCTACGAGAGCGGCGACAACTGGAAGAATTTTAAATACAACTTCAGCACGCGCCCGGCCATCGACCATTCCGGGCTGGAGGTGAAGGCGCACAACGGCTGCACCATTGGCAAGGGCCATCTGGCCGAGGCCAAGGCGGCCATCCAGCCGACGGATACGGGAGGCGGTTGCGGCGTGGATAAAGCGGCCGCCACCGGCGAATAAGCGCCCTTTTTTCGGCTGCCGTGGAACGTCTTGCGGCGTGTCCGTCAAGCCTTTGTTTCGCGAGACAACCAAAATTTTTTCTTTTTAGATTTGACCGGAAGCCATTTGTGAGTAGAGATACTCTTTCCGTTTTACTGGATTTATAAACGATGCCACGAGTGTCTCGAAAAAAGAAACGTGCCCTGCCAAAGTCTGGCGCGGCAGAAAAGTACGAAGCGCACCACAGCGCGCTGGATGATGCCTATGGCATGCTGGCCGATCTGCGGCGCGAGATGTCCGGCTCAAAGTCCGAGGTGACCGAGCGGCGCGAGCTGCTGGATATGTTTGCCAGTTGCTCCGATTCCCAGCGCAGTTGGCTGCTGCTGGAGGATTACTTCACCAAGCTGAAACTCGCGCGCAAGGATTTTCCCGGCGACGATTGGTGGGGCGAGGTGGTGAAACACAAGGGCAAGAAACGGCTCGAGGCGTTGTCGGTGGTGTTCCTGCGCATGGGTCGGCCGATGCCGGCGGAGTTGGAAGAGTTTTCCAACAAGAAACGATTTAAGGAAATTGAGAAGCAGGAGAAGGAGCGCGACATGTTCACCGAGCTGGAGCATTGGATGTTTCCGCCGGCGCCAAACCACTTGGACACGCCGCGGGCATCCATTCGCGCCGCGTGCATTCACAAGGCCGACGAGTCGGAGGCCGGGCTGCACACGCTCAACGTAAGTTTCATCGTCAAGCGACCGCGCACGGGCGATCGCAAGAAAACGCTTGCCAACATCAGCGATCTCGTCGTCCGCGCGGCGCATGAGCAGGAACTGTTTCCCCCTGACGACTGGGAATTCATCGAGTGGCTGGTGGACAACTACGCCGAGGAGGCCAGCTGCGAGACCATGCTGGAGCTCAACGGTCAGGAGCTACTCACGTGGCTTGTGCGCTGGGGTGGCAGCAGCCGGATGCGCCTGTCTAAAACCGGTGAGACGGTTAATTTCCACGGCCAGATAACCGAGCTGGTTCCGGATCTGAAAAACGGAAAGTCCGACCTTTCATTTACCCATCGCCTGCGCCTGCCCGACGGCACGCTCAGGCCACTTTCGGAGGCCGTGTTCTTTTCCTGCCAACCGCCGATGGTGATGGTCGATGGCGTGTTTTACTTTTTACGCAACAGCCCGCCGGCGTCGTTGCTGGGGGCGTGGCTTAAAAAACCCATGGCGCCCGTGCGCAAGCTCAGCCACCGGTTCATCACCAATCTGCGCAAGACCCACGACGACGGCGCGGTGGATTGGGATCAGCTGTGTGTCTCGCACCAAGCCAAGCCGAGGTTTGTCTTTGAGATGAACGGCGACCGCGTCGAGTTGCGGTTGCAGGCTAAGAGCGAGACCGACAAGAGCCTGTGGGAATGGACCGGCCACGAGTGGCAGCTGAAGACCAAGGGCAAAAAACGTAACGGCAAGCCGCAAATTTTGGACGACGAGCGCCTGCAACCTTCCGCCGAATGGCTGCGCCAGCTCGACTGGTTTACCCCCGAGCCGGGGCTGTGGGTTGGCGACGCGAATGAGAATTTTTTAAACATCCTAGCCGGGGTTTGGAATGACCGGCCCAAGGACGCTGAGTTTCTCGGCAACCAGAATTTCCAGCGGCTCTTCCTGCAGCCCAAGCGTCTCAAGCCCAAGCTCATCGTCAAGGGCAGCGGCATCGACTGGCTTTCGGTCAGCACCGAGTGGGAGGAGGAAGGCATGAAACTGACCGAGGCCGACCTGAAATCGCTTGCCGCCGCCACCAGTCGTTTCCACAAGCTGCCCGACGGCGGCTGGGTGGAGCTCGACGTTAAGGCCACGCAAAAAGCCCAAGGCACCATGGCCGATCTAGGCATCGACGGACTGGAGCCAGGTGACCAGCGCGTCTCCATGGAACAGGCGGTGCACCTCGGCGAGGACTCTCTGGAGAGCTTCGGAAAATCCGCCAAGGCAAGGAAGCTGCGCGAACGCATCGATAAATTCGACGGCCTGCCAGTCACCAAGCTGCCCAACAAACTCAACGCCGACCTGCGGCCCTATCAGGTGAGTGGATTTCATTTCCTCTGCCACCTGCAAACCCTCGGGCTGGGCGGCGTTCTCGCCGACGACATGGGTCTGGGCAAGACGCTACAGGCACTCGCTTGGTTGGCGTGGATGAAACAGCACCACCGCCGCAAAACCAAGCCAAGCTTGGTCGTCTGCCCCGCATCGGTGATGCACAACTGGCGGCGCGAGGCGGAAAAATTCACCCCGGGCATGAAGGTGCTCGTGCTCGAGAGCGGCGCCGAGCGGCACAGCCTGCGCAAGAAAATTCCCCAGCACGACATCATCGTCACCAACTACGCCCTGATGCGCCGCGACCTTGAGGAGCTGCAGAAATTTGATTTCCGAGCCATCATTCTTGATGAGGCGCAGTTCATTAAAAACCCCGGCGCGCAGGTCACCCAAGCGGTCAAGCAGCTCGAGTGCGAACATCGTCTGGCGCTAACCGGCACGCCGCTGGAAAACCGCCTACTCGACCTGTGGAGCATCGTGGATTTTGTGCAGCCCAACTACCTCGGCAGCGCAAAAAAATTCCACGAGCTTTACGAGCCGCCCGGCGACAGCGACGAGGCAATCGCCAACCGAGCCATCGCCCGCCGCCGCCTCGGCGCGCGCCTGCGACCACTGCTCGTGCGTCGCCTCAAGTCGCAAGTCGCCAAGGATCTGCCCGAGCGAATCGAGCAGCGGCACGACTGCGACCTCGGCATCGACCAGCGCAAACTTTACCTCGCCGAGCTGCGCCGCAGCCGCGACCAGGTCATGCAGACCATCGCCAAACAGGGTGTCTCCAAGAGCCGCATGCAGGTGCTCGCCGCGCTCACGCGCCTGCGGCAAATCTGCTGCCACCCATCACTCGTCGGCAACAACTCCGACTCGGGTAAGACCGAGGCGCTCTTCGACCTGCTCGAGCCGCTTATTGAACAGGGCGAAAAAGTGCTCGTCTTCAGCCAGTTTGTGCAGATGTTAAAAATTCTGGAGAAGGACTGTGGCACCCGCGAGATCCAGACCCACATGCTCACCGGCGAAACCAAGAACCGGCAGGACGTCGTCAACGCCTTCCAAGAAACCGACGAGGCCTGTGTCTTCCTGCTCAGCCTACGTGCCGCCGGCACCGGTCTCAATTTAACCAACGCCAGCTACGTCGTGCTCTACGACCCGTGGTGGAACCCCGCCGTCGAGGCCCAGGCCATCGACCGCACCCACCGCATCGGCCAAACCCGCACCGTGAACGCCTACAAGCTCATCGCGCCCGGCACCGTGGAAGAGAAAATCTGGAACCTCCAACAGACCAAGAGCAAGACCATCCAGGATGTGCTCGGCGAGGAAGGCTTCGCCAAGAGCCTCGACAAGACCGATTTGGAATTCCTGTTCTCTGAGGATTAAAACCGGAGCGATTAAAAGAAGTGGTTGTCCGGCGGGGATTTGAACCCCAACTGGATGGATCAAAACCATCTGTGCTACCATTACACCACCGGACAGTGGGGCGGAAAAAGTAACGCTCACCCCCGCGCCCACCAAGCAAAATCCCGTGGATCAACCCACTCAATTCAGGAAACTCCTCGCCGGCCCCGAGCCCATGCTCGCCCTCGCGCCCATGCAGGACGTCACCGACCTGCCCTTCTGGGGCCTCATCGCGCGTCATGGCGGGCCGGATATTTATTTCACCGAGTACTTCCGCGTGCACGCCGATTCACGCCTAGAAAAACCAATCCTCAAGTCACTCGACCACAACCCCACCGGCCGGCCCGCCATCGCCCAGATGATCGGCAACGATATCCCCGCCCTCATTCGCACCGCGCGCGAGCTACAGCAACACCCCGTCGCCGCCATCGATCTCAACCTCGGCTGCCCCGCGCCCATCGTCTATAAAAAATGCGCCGGCGGCGGACTGCTCCGTGAACCCAGCCGCATCGACGCCATCCTCGGCGCCCTCCGCCAAGCCCTCGACATCCCTTTCACCGTAAAAACCCGCGTCGGCTTTGACGACCCTGCCGTCTTTGATGAACTGCTCCCCATTTTTGCCCGCCACTCGCTCGACCTCCTCACGGTCCACGGCCGCACCGTCAAAGAAGGCTACCGCAGCCACGTGCATTACGACCTCATCCGGCGCGCCGTCGAGGCCCTACCATGTCCCGTGCTCGCAAACGGCAACATCTACTCCGCCGCCAACGCCCAAGCCGTGCTCAAGGACACCCGCGCCGCCGGGCTCATGATCGGCCGGGGCGCCATCCGTAACCCATGGCTCTTCAATCAAATCCGCCAACGCCAAAACGGCGAACCACCCACCATCCCCACCGGCCACGAAGTGCTCGCCTACCTGCGCGACCTCTACGAAACCGTGCGCCCACCCGGCATCCGCGAAAACGCCCACGTGCAAAAAATGAAAAAATACCTGAACTACATCGGCCTCGGCATCGAGCCCAGCGGCGACTTCCTCCACCGCATCCGCCGCGCCAACACCGAGGCCGAATTCTTCGAAATCTGCGAAACCCACCTCCAACACAACCACCCCCTCCCCCTCGAGCCCCTGCTAACCGCTTAGGGGTCAGGAAATGTTAAAGCTGCCCGGAGTGAGTGTTAAATAAAAATGCGCTCGACGTTTTGGGTGGAATCTATATGATGCTTGGGCTGTTGCGATTGGTGGCGGCGCATGGAGGTGAAACCAACTCAGGGCCATTGGCAAATGGTGTGCTTGGCGGCGGTCTTTTTGGCGGCTTGCCAAGGTGCGCCGCGCAGCGAGCCACGGAGCAGACAGCCGCTGGTGTATCGTGCGCCTGGGGCCAACCCCGCGCCGTCGCCGGTGGTCATTGCGCCACCGCGAACAGTCCAGCCACCAACACGGCCCGCGCCGCGCCCAACGCCACCGCGCGTTACCACCAAACCCAATCCACCGCCGCCCAGCACCGTGGCCCGCCCAAGGCCCCGGCCGCCTAAACCGCTGACGCTGACGCCGACGCCGACGCCGACGCCGACGCCGACGCGTCCGCCTCGAACTATCAATCCGCCGCCGCCGCGCGTGCCGGCCCCGTTGCCGCCGGCCAACATGGTGCGCGTGAATCTGCCCGCGCCGACCTACAGCCTGAAGCTCAAAGGGGTGCAGTGGGTTTCGCTGGAGGCCTGGGGCAAGCGCCGGGGCAGCCGCTGGTTTTCGCGCTACAAGACAGGCAAAGAAGTTTTACACCGGCTAATTATCTCGGGGTTGCGTTTTGATTTAATGCCCGGAAACCGGCTGGCGCATTGTCAGGGAATGCAGCTGTGGCTGGGGTTTTCGCCCAAGCTGGTGAAGGGGCATCTTTACCTGCATCACCTGGACATCCGCAAACAGCTCGAGCCACTGGCGGCGGGCATGCCGACGATGGGCCGGGTGGTGGTGATCGATCCCGGGCACGGCAGCAGCAATCTCGGCACGCGCAGTATTTTTAACAAAAAACTGGAAAAAGAATACACGCTGGACTGGGCGCGCCGGCTCAAGCCATTGCTCGAGGCGCGCGGCTGGCGGGTGTACCTGACGCGCACGACGGACAAGTCCGTGAGCCTGACCGAGAGGGTGAAGTTCGCCGATCGCATGAAGGCGACTCTTTTCATCAGCCTGCATTTCAACTACGCCTCGCGCGTGGTGCGCGGGCTGGAGACTTACTGCACCGCGCCGGTGGGCATGCCCTCGCACTTCACACGCGGCAGTCCGGATCGGGTTTCCACGGCACTGCCCAACAACCGCCACGACACGCGCAACCTGCAGTTGGCCTGCCGCGTGCACAGCAGCCTGCTCGCCACCTGCGGCATGCACGACCGCGGCGTGCGGCGGGTGCGGTTCATGACGGTCATCAAGGGCCAGAAACGTCCGGCCATCCTCGTCGAGGGCGGCTATCTCTCTAACCCCACCGAGGCAAAGAAAGTGGACTCAGCGGCGTACCGTCAAAAACTGGCCCAAGGAATCGCGAATGCCCTTCCTTAAAATCAAAAGTATCTGCTTTTTTCAAGCCTCCCAATCCACCTCGACGGTTAGTTTGTTGCCGAATTTATTGGTGTAGTGGAGTTTCTTGTGGGCGGCGCCGTATTCGTGGACGAGCTTGGTGATCTTGACGTCAAAGAGGCAGTACTCGGCGATCTCGGCGAGTTTGCCTTGTTTGTACCACTCGATGGCTTGGAGGCCTTCGGCGGTTTTTTCGCAGCCGAGAGTGGCTTGGGAGATGGAGTCTAGCTTGAGGCGATGGCCGAGGATGCGGTCGACCTCGATGAGCATGTCCAGCGAGGGAACTTGGCTGAAGTCGAAAATTGAGTAGCCCTCGAGCACGCGGTAATCGAAGCGGACCTGGTTGAAGCCGATGACGAGGTCGGCGCGCTGGAGTTCCTTGATCAGCTCCTCGACTTCGGGCTCGCCGTACACTTTGTAACCGCCGCGCGCGGTGCTGTACGTGACGCCGATGCTCATGCCCATTTTGTCGATGTGGCTCCAGCCGCCGACGTCCGTGGCGGCGTATTTGGTTTCCAAATCGAAGTAGACGATGTTCTGGCTCATTGGCGTTCGCGTGGCTTGGGCAAGTGGGTGGGCTGGCCGAAGATGCCTTCGGCGGCTTCGAGGACGGCTTCGCTGAGAGTGGGGTGGGCGAAGATGGTCTCGGCGAGTTGCTCGGCGGTGGCTTTCAATTTTATGGCGAGAGTGATTTGGCCGATGAGCTCGGCGGCGTGTCCGCCGATGATGTGGCCGCCGAGGAGTTGGCCGGTGTCGGCGTGGGCGATGAGCTTGACGAAGCCATCGCGCTCGCCTTCGGCGAGCGCCTTGCCGATGGCGGCGAAGGGGAATTTGCCGACCTTAACCGGCACGCCGCGCTCCTCGGCTTGCTCGGGCGTGAGGCCAATGGTGGCAATTTCCGGATGCGTGAACACTGCGGCGGGCACTTGGTCGTAGTCCATTTTTGCATCGGCGTTTTCGTCGAGAAGGTTGTCGACCACCACGCGGCCTTGGGCGGTGGCGACGTGGGCGAGCTGCATTTGGCCGGTCAC
>Ga0114993_10001201_pt1 | contig 29714 bp, 28 predicted proteins | sample ArcticOcean_MG_C_FD_87042 | JGI IMG/M metagenome (GOLD analysis project Ga0114993, IMG submission 87042) | Marine microbial communities from western Arctic Ocean - ArcticOcean_MG_CB2_150 | ecosystem: Environmental > Aquatic > Marine > Oceanic | place: Arctic Ocean: Canada Basin | collected...
GAGACTACCCGATGGTGCAGGCTTCTGTGTTAGTAATTGCGGTTAGTTATATTTTTATTAATATGATGACTGATATCTTATATAAAGTGTTAGATCCACGGGTGGACTTGGGCTAGTGAAAAAATCAACTTTTTTCCTCTCTTTTTCTGTAGTCCTTTGGTCAACTGCTTTGATCTTCTCGTCATGGGATAAATCAGTTTTAAACACTATCAATTTGGAGCAAATTCTGATTCCTCCGAATTATGAAAGCTTGTTTGGGTCTGATGATCTTGGAAGAAGTATTGGACCGAGAATAGTGTCGGGAGCCCGACTATCGCTTTTTGTAGCCGCAATAGTACTTAGTATTACAAGTGTTTTCGGAACGCTACTAGGCATCTCTTCTGGCTTAATAGGCGGGAAAGTTGATTTGGTTATCATGCGTATTATAGACGTTTTCCTTTCCTTTCCGGGAATATTATTGGCAATTGCCTTGGCAGGAATTCTTGGAGGAGGTTTGCATAACGTTGTATTAGCCTTGTCTGCGGTTGGATGGGTCGGGTTTGCGCGGTTAGCGCGGGCTCAAACTCTAAGAGTTAAGCAATTAGATCACGTCTTAGTTGCAAATCTTTTGGGGACGACCACACCCAAAATTGTTTGCTCGCATATCCTTCCGCTTATTGTGAGTCCAATGCTCGTAGAACTTACTTACTCGGCTGGGAGTGTGATTCTTTCAGAAGCTGGCCTTTCATTTTTGGGCATTGGTGTTTCTTCTCCAACAGCTTCTCTCGGCTCAATGGTTAGAGACGGTTCTTTTTATCTAATGACGGCACCACATTATGTTATTTTGACAGGAATGGCGTTAATGAGCCTTGTGTTTATTATTAATCTCGTGGGAGATAGGCTGCAGGAACGGTTAGCGGATGGTTATTCTCGTAATATAGGTTGATGCTTAATTAAATAATTGAGTAATCGCATAATTAATAAAAAGAGATTGAGTCACATATGCTTGGACCTTTAGTTGTAGATATACAAGGCACATCACTCGGGTCGGAGGATAGAGAGTTATTGCTCCATCCTCTGATAGGGGGCGTCATCCTATTTGCTCGGAATTATGTAGAAGTCGAGCAATTAAGTAGCTTGTGCGAGGAGATTAAGCATTTGCGTAGCCCGAGCCCGAGCCTCCTAGTGATGGTTGATCAGGAAGGAGGGAGTGTTCAGCGATTTCAAAACGGATTTACTACGCTTCCCGCGTTAGGTGCACTTGGGAAGGTATACGATAGTGATGCGTCCGAAGCGATAAATCTCACTAGAGACTGTGCATGGATGATGTCTAGTGAACTGCTGGCAGCAGGAGTGGATTTGAGCTTAGCTCCAGTGCTAGATATTAATAGTGCTGAAAGTGAGGTGATCGGTGCGCGAGCGTTCCATTCTGAAAGTGTCGTCGTTTCCGAACTCGCCCTCATCTATATTGCGACGATGCACCAATGCGGGATGCGGTCTGTAGGGAAGCATTTCCCTGGTCATGGCTCTGTTATTGCGGACTCACATAAAGAATTACCATTCGATTTTAGGGAGCTCAAACAAATAGAGCGTAACGACTTAATACCTTTTATTAATGGAATTAAAGCCGGTTTATCCGCGGTTATGATGGCCCATGTCTCTTATCCGAGTGTCGATAAAGCTCCGGCGGGCTATTCGAGAGTTTGGATTTCTGATATTTTAAAATCTCACTACAGGTTCTCCGGATTAGTTATGAGTGATGATTTGACTATGGCGGGTGCTGCGAATTATGACTCATATATAGATAGAGCGCGTGCATCCTTTACTGCTGGATGTGACGCATTGTTAATATGTAATAATCGATCAGCCGTAGAAGAATTATTGAGTGCAAGCACTAATGCGTTTGATGAGTTTCAGTTGAAAAGTTTGGAGCTGGTTCGTGGGGTTGCCGCTGATCAGGATCTTAAAGCACTACAGTCGAGCCAAAAATGGCGAGACATACGAGCCCGAATCGAGATGCTCGAATCAGCCTCTGAAGCTCATTAATTGTGTAAATTGAGTATATCTAGTCTGTACCTTAAGATAGCGAAATCTTTTCTTAAATTCGATTGAATACTTAATTAACTAGTAAGGAAAAACTGAAGGGGAGCAAAATGATTGAGCGAGTTTTCGAGTTTGTTACAGCGGAATCGTGGATTGTGCAGGTTTTTATTGTAATTCTTGCTGCCTTGTCCCTAGATCTCTTCCAGCGCCGATTATGTAATCGGTTGCATACTGAGCTTGAGAAAACCGAAAACTATTGGGACGATGCCTTAATTATTGCTCTGCGCAAGCCATTAAGGCTAATAATCTGGCTAACAGGGATCTCATACGCGATATCTATTTCCCAGGAAGAACGAGCAGCAGCTATTTTTGCTGCGGCAGACAGTCTTCGAGATGTAGGCGTCATCTTTGCCTTTGCGTGGTTTCTTGTGGGATTCATAGCTTCTGCCGAGAAATCTTATATAGCTCGACGCTCTCGCTTCGAGGAGAGATTTGATAAGACTACGACATATGCAGTGTCTAAGCTTCTTAGACTCTCGGCGATCATTACTGCCTCACTCGTAACCATGCAGACTTTAGGTTATAGCGTGTCTGGTGTCCTTGCTTTTGGCGGAGTGGGCGGGGTGGCTATCGGATTTGCGGCTAAAGACCTGCTTGCCAATTTTTTTGGTGGCTTGATGATCTATTTGGACAGACCTTTTAGTGTCGGGGATTGGATACGCTCCCCTGACAAGGAAATAGAAGGGATAGTGGAGGTGATTGGTTGGCGCCTAACAACCATTCGCTCGTTTGAGCAGCGACCCCTATTTATCCCTAACTCGCTATTTAATCAGATTGTTATTGAGAACCCTTCCAGAATGACGAATCGAAGAATTTATGAAACCATCGGTATTCGTTACGATGATTCTCTGAAAATGGAAAACATAGTTATCAGAGTTAAGGAGATGTTGAGAGAACATAATGAGATAGATTCGTCCCAGACGATGATTGTGAATTTCAATAAAATGTCGAGCTCGTCTTTAGATTTCTTTATTTACACTTACACTAAAACTATCGAATGGGTGCGGTTCCATGAAGTAAAACAAGACGTGATGTTGAAAGTGCTCGAGATTGTGGCGTCAGAGGGTGCCCAATGTGCTTTTCCAACTTCAACTGTTCATCTCTTCAATTCTGATGGCGAGTCCGAGCTCGAGTCAGGGCGGGGCAGGTAAATCTATTATGGGAATCCCATTCACCAAAATGCATGGCCTTGGAAATGACTTTGTGATTATTGATGAGAGGGAAACAACCTATGGTCTAACTCAAGAATCCCTAGTGCTTTTGGCTGACAGGCGATTAGGCGTAGGATGTGATCAAATACTTTTTCTCAGTGGTTCTAATGATAAAAATGTAACCGCGAAATATCGCATTGTAAATGCGGATGGTTCTGAAGCCGAGCAGTGTGGAAATGGTTTTCGGTGTGTTGTTCGATACCTCGAGATGGCAAATGCCTCAAGAGAAACAGTTGCCTTAGATGTGGGTGGGAAAATCTTAGGCGGACGATCGCTAGACAAATCCAATGTGCGAGTTGAAATGGGGACGCCTGTTTTCGAGCCGGAAAAAATCCCGTGTATAGCTTCGCGATATAGTGACTTTTATCATGTTAAAATCGGTGAGCTTCTGGTGGAGTTTAGTGCTGTCTCTATTGGGAATCCGCATGCAGTGATGTTGGTGGATTCAGTATCTGATGCTTTAGTTCATCAAGTTGGACCAGGGTTACAAGGGTCTGGCTTGTTCCCTGAAGGGGTTAATGTAGGGTTTATGGAGATATGCGATACCAGTCGTATCCGGCTTCGTGTATTTGAGCGAGGAGTGGGAGAGACACCCGCTTGTGGAACAGGCGCGTGCGCCGCGGTCGCTATTGGAAGACGGCGGGGATTATTGAGTGCAAGTGTAGAGGTTAGTTTGCCTGGGGGCATTGTCTCCATTGATTGGGAAGATAATGGGAAAGATAGCATGTTTATGACAGGCCCAGCAGTGAAAGTGTTTGATGGGTTTCTAGAGTCATAATACATAACAATGAAAGATACTAAAAAAAATCAAGCAATAGTGACAGATGAAGTTGTATCAAAATATCTGGCAGATAGCCCTGACTTTTTTGATAGGAACGAGTCCGCGTTATCTTCTTTGATCATACCGCACGTTAGAGGCCAAGCTGTCTCTTTAGTAGAGCGTCAGCTCTTGATTTTGAGAAAACAAAATAATTCGTTACGCGAGCAACTAGATGAGATTGTCACTAATGCGCGAGATAATGAGCTTGTGAGTGAGAAAATGCATGCCATCACGCTAATTTTATTAAAAGAGAAAGAATTAGAAAAAAAAATCCAGGCGGTGGAACATCACTTCCGACAAGAGCTTGATGCTAGTAATGTGTGCATAGCTTTATTTTCTGAAGTAAGAAAAATGGATGGTTTCTCTCCTAGAGAAAGTTCTATGTATTTGTCTTTGGAAGAGTTTATTTTGAAAGGCGAGATAAAATGCGGGCCAATCAGTCAGTCACACTTTTTAAGCATTTTTTCTGACTATGACCCAAACAACTCGGTAGTCATGTTACCAATGAAAGAAAGTGAATGGAGCGGCGCTTTCATCATATGTTCTAGCAACCCCAAAAAGTATTTTTCGGGAATGCGAACTGATTTTTTACTAGGGTTTGTGGATATTTTTAAAGAGATGGTTAATAAACACGTTAGTTGTAACTGAGGGATGGCCAAAGTGGAGAAGAAAAAAATCGATGCGCTAGATGCTACGGCAGATCTTTTTTTGGACTCTCTTTCGAATAGATCTGCCAATACAGTTGTCGCGTATCGTCGAGATATTACTAAATTTATTAGTTACCTTAGAATAAAAAAATTTAGGCCTTTGAAATCTATTGACGTGACCTGCATTCAGGGATACGTTGCCTTTCGTCATCGCGATCATGCGAGCGCGCGTTCGATAATGAGAGGTTTGTCGGCCTTGAGAGCTTGGTTTGGGTTTTTAGTTCACCGAGGAGAAATGCTTAATAATCCAGCCTTAAGAATTAATGTGCCTAAAACTGTTAGACGCCTACCCCGCACGCTAGACGTTGATCAAGCTATCAGTCTTTTAGAACACCATGCCGTTACTCTTTTAGATATAAGAGACCTTTCCATGTGGGAGTTACTTTACTCTAGTGGGTTACGGGTATCTGAGTTGACGTCACTAACACTGGGTAGTGTTGACCTGAAAAGTAGGGAGGTTCGCGTGCTTGGTAAAGGAAATAAAGAGCGTATATTGCCCGTAGGGGTATGCGCTGAGAGAGCACTAAACAGGTGGTTAGATGTTCGTTCTCAATTCCTACGAGGTGAAGCAGTAGATGCTTTTTTCTTGACTCGTAATGGAGGTAAGATGAGTAATCGCAGCGTGCAGCTGCGTTTGAGGCTGTGGGCGAGGAGATATGGCCTTGATGAGAGCCTACATCCTCACATGTTAAGACATTCATTCGCCAGTCATATGCTTGAATCTTCCGGTGATCTCAGGGCGGTTCAGGAGCTTCTAGGCCATGTAAATATATCTACTACACAGGTCTATACTCATCTTGATTTTCAGCATTTATCTAAAGTTTATGATCAAGCTCATCCACGAGCACGTCGTGATGACAAGTAGCATATTAAGGCGTGATCACTCATCTATTGGTGTACAATCCTTTGCTCTAATATAGAGGAGGAATACGAATCGTGTTTCACGGAACCACTATTATAAGTGTTCGAAAAGGTAAATCTGTCGTTATAGGTGGTGATGGGCAGGTTTCCATGGGAGATACTATCCTAAAGGGAAATGCGCGGAAAGTACGACGACTTTACCAGGGTAAAGTATTGGCTGGCTTCGCTGGCGGGACAGCTGATGCCTTTACGCTATTTGAACGTTTTGAGGGAAAGTTAGAAGCGCATAGAGGAAATCTTCAACGAGCGGCAGTAGAATTAGCTAAGGATTGGCGAACGGATAGAATGCTGCGAAGGCTTGAAGCTATGCTAATTGTCGCGGATGCGGAATATTCTCTCATTGTCTCAGGGACAGGGGATGTGATCGAGCCTGAAAATGACATTCTTGCTATTGGTTCGGGAGGTTCATATGCTCGTGCGGCTGCGGTGGCGTTGCTCAACGAAACCGATCTTGACCCAGAGAAAATCGTGCTGAAGGCGCTCACCATTGCTGGTGAAATATGTGTATACACAAATAACAACCTCACTCTAGAAAAAATAGACTCTTAGGTAAGAACATTGAAACAAGAAAACGACCTTTCCCCACAAGAAATTGTTGAACATTTAGATCAACATATTGTTGGCCAAGACGATGCCAAGCGTGCGGTCGCTATTGCATTAAGAAACCGATGGCGTAGGCTTAAGGTTGAGGAATCATTAAGGGACGAAATTACGCCGAAGAATATACTGATGATTGGCCCTACAGGGGTAGGTAAGACTGAAATTGCTAGACGATTAGCTAAGCTTGTTAATGCCCCATTTGTCAAGATAGAGGCTACAAAGTTCACAGAGGTCGGCTACGTTGGTAGAGACGTGGAGTCAATAATAAGAGACTTGACGGAAATTTCTATTAAGTTAGCTAGGGTCGATGCTCTTAAGGGAGTGCAAAGGAGGGCAACTGATGCTGCCGAAGAACGTATTCTAGATGCTTTACTTCCTAAATCAGGAACTGATGCTAGTGATAGTCAATCTGATACGAGGCAAAAATTCAGGAAGATGCTTAGAGAAAATGCCTTAGAGGAAAGAGAAATCGATATCAAGGTAAATTCGCCAACTATTGGCTTGGAAATTATGACTCCCCCAGGCATGGAGGAAATGACAGGTCAGCTTCAAAACATGTTTCAAAGCCTAAATTCAGATAAGAGTCAAATTAGAAAAGTTGCGATCAGGGTGGCGCGGAAAATGTTGCTAGATGAAGAAGCCTCTAAGTTGGTTGATGAAGATGTGATAAAAGCACAGGCAATAGAAAATGTTGAGCAGAACGGAATTGTATTTTTAGATGAGATTGACAAAATTGCCAAACGTGGTGATAGCTCCGGCCCTGATGTTTCTCGGGAGGGGGTTCAGAGAGATCTGCTTCCTTTGGTCGAAGGATGCACGGTCTCGACAAAGTATGGCCTCATTAAAACTGACCATATTTTATTTATTGCCTCAGGTGCTTTTCATTTTGCAAAACCCTCTGACCTCATCCCGGAATTACAAGGTAGATTACCCAATCGAGTGGAGCTAAAGCCGCTTGAAGTTGGAGATTTTGTAAGGATATTGACTGAGCCGAATGCTTCCTTAACGTTGCAATATAAAGCACTCTTGGCAACAGAGGGTGTCGATATTAATTTTTCAGAAGATGGTATAAGCAGGGTTGCCGAATGCGCTTTTGCGATAAATGAGAAGAGTGAGAATATTGGAGCTAGGAGACTACACACGGTGATGGAAAAAATGCTTGAGGCTTTGTCCTACACTGCCTCAGAGATGAAGGGTCAAAGCGTTCAAGTAGACGCAAATTATGTTGATACGCATATCGGGCATTTGATCGGCGATTCAGATCTAGCCAAGTATATTCTATAAGCTAATGGAAAAGCGTTATCCTAAGAATATCGAGTTACGAAAGAAGTCTCGATTGCTAATAGTAACTTTCGATACGGAAGAGGTCTTCGAATTTTCGGCAGAGTTTCTCCGCGTTTACTCGCCGTCTGCAGACGTCAAGGGTCACAGCCCTGGTCAGGCCGTGTTGCAGGTGGGGAAGGAAGACGCGACTGTGGACGATGTTGAGCCTATTGGTAATTATGCGGTGCGCCTTATTTTTGGTGACGGACATGATACGGGATTGTATACGTGGGGTTATTTGTATGAAATGGGTCGCCAGAAAAAAGAATATTGGGATAATTATTTAGAAGCACTCGAACTGGCTGGCCATGTCAGAGGTGGTACAAATGACGACTCATAATATAGGTGAAAGAGACTCACCTGATAAGTTAAGCGCTTTCGGATATGAGACAGTATCTCCCAAGGAGAAAACTAGAAAAGTCCGCGGGGTGTTTGATTCTGTATCCATGAAGTATGACCTAATGAACGATCTTATGTCCTTTGGCCTGCATAGGTGGTGGAAGATTTATGCGGTAGAGGTTTTGGACGTTCAGTCAGGGAATAGAGTGCTAGACCTTGCTTCTGGAACTGGAGACTTGGCGCGGATTATAAATGGCCTTAGAAAAGACGATGTTAGCGTAGTCTGTAACGATATTAACTTAAGTATGCTTTCCCTTGGCAGAGATAAATCTCTTAATAAGTCTGCTGTAAAAGAGATTAGTTATGCCCAAGCAAGTGCGGAGTGTTTACCATATCAAGATCGTACTTTCGATCGAGTGGTGATGGGGTTTGGCCTTCGCAATGTTACCGACAAGGTTAAAGCATTAGACGAAATTTGTCGGGTCTTGGTCTCGGAAGGTGTCCTTGTTATTCTGGAATTTTCGAAAGTCAAAGCTCCTTTATTGTCTTTCTTTCACAAATTTTACACTTTAAAAGTTCTTCCTAAGCTTGGTGGGCTTGTAACGAATGATAGCGACAGTTACCGGTATCTTGGCGAGTCGATAGACCTTCATCCAGGTCAGACGGAACTTTCGTGTATGGTGGAAGACGCCGGATTCAACGATGTTAAGTGTTACAACCTTTTAGGTGGAGCGGTGGCTGTCCATGTAGCGAGAAGGTCTCAGTAAACAGCATGGTCCTAAATAGACATAACAATACGAGTAAATCTGACCTGTGCAGAAATAATTTTGCTACTCACATTAATAAAATTCTCGGCTTCGATAGCGATGGGAATAGTCAAATGTTAGAGTTGAACGGGCGATTGATCCAAGTTATTTTGAATAAGGTTGACCTTAAATTTTATTTCTCGATCAGTAATAACCGACTGACTATCAGGCATGGACAAGTTTTGGATCCAGATGTTACTGTTACAGGCAATCCTGCAGATTTTCTGGACTTATTTAAAAGCAAATTTCGCAATAAATCGATAGCAGCAGGTACAGTGCAGATTTCAGGTGATCTTGGAGTAGCTAAGCAGGTTGAAAATCTGATTAAAGAAATTGATTTTGATGGCGAGGAGTTATTATCAAAAATCGTTGGCGATATTCCAGCTCACATAATTTTTCACAGACTAAGTATAGTGAAAAGTGATGTTTTAAGAGCTATTAGTAAAGTGGAATCCGATTTAATAGACTATATACAGCATGAAAAAGTTCTAGTACCTTCGTCTGAAAATTTTTCTAATTTTGTCACTCAAGTGTCTTCATTGTCCGAAAGATTGGAGTTTGTTGAGGCTCAAGTGAAGACAATAGAAGAAACTGCACCAAGAGCCATATGAAGTTGAGGGACTTTTATAGGATCTTGATGATACAGCGCGTATTAATACGACATGGCTTCGATGACATTATTTTTTCAATGCCAATTCTCACGCCTTTTCGCCTTGTTAGATACTTATTGCCTTGGAATTGGTTAGGGAAGAAAAAAAACAGCCGGGCGAAACGCATCCGACTCGTATTTGAGGAGTTGGGTCCGATTTTCATAAAGTTTGGACAAATTCTTTCCACGAGACGAGATCTTCTTAGTGACGACATAGCGGAAGAGCTTCAAAAGCTCCAGGATCACGTACCTCCGTTTCCTGGACAACAGGCTGTTGAAATTATCGAGAAAGCTTACGGCCAAACAATTGATCAGTTGTTTTTAGAGTTTGATGTAAGTCCTTTGGCATCTGCATCAATCGCTCAAGTACATTCAGCTAAATTACTTGACGGCTCTGATGTGGTAGTAAAAATTGTCCGACCGAACTTAAGGAAAGCTATAGAGCAAGATATCACGTTGATGCATAAGCTCGCAGGTGCCGCAGAGAAGTATTGGGCAAGTGGCAAGCGGTTGAAGTTACGTATAGTCGTATCGGAGTTCGAGAAAACGATCCTTGATGAATTAGATATGATGCGCGAAGCCTCTAACGCCGCACAAATTAGGCGCAACCATGAAGACTCTAAAATACTATACGTACCTAAGGTCTATTGGGATTTTACCAGACCTAACGTTTTGGTCATTGAGCGTGTGCATGGCTTGAACATAACCCATCGAGATGACCTGCTAGCATCAGGAGCTGATCTGAAATTGTTGGCTGAGCAAGGTATTGAGATGTTTCTTAGCCAGGTGTTCCGAGATAATTTCTTCCATGCCGACGTGCATCCTGGGAATTTATTTGTGATGCCTAGAGATGAACATGGTGACTGGCGTTATGCGCTAGTTGACTTTGGGATTATGGGGGCTTTGAGTGACTTCGATCAACGTTATCTAGCAGAGAATTTTTCTGCATTTTTGAAGAAAGACTATCGACGTGTAGCTCGGTTGCATGTGGAATCTGGCTGGGTTCCAGAGACTACTAGAGTGGAAGAATTTGAGTTTGCTATCCGTTCTGTTTGTGAACCTATCTTTGATCGACCACTCAAAGATGTGTCTGTCGGTGACTTGCTTCTACGTTTATTTCAAACAGCGCAACGCTTTGAGATGGAGTTGCTTCCACAGCTTCTGTTGTTGCAAAAGACACTCATGAATATGGAGAGTATCGGTCGAGAGCTTTATCCTGAGTTAGACCTCTGGGCAACTGCGAAGCCTTCCTTGGAATTATTTATGAAGGAAAGAGTAAGCTTTGACAGCATTAATCGCGGCATGAAAGAAACCATTCCGCGTTGGGCGGCTCAGCTGCCGACATTACCCATAGCGATGCTTGATTTGTTAGACCAGATACGAACGGGAAGAATGCGGATAAGAACTAGTGATCCGCAGTTAAGCAATATCCGAAAAGAGATTAAAGTTTTGAGAAGAACTATCACACTCGTAATAGTTGGCGTAGGTTTTATGATATCAGCTGCAGTACTTTACGGGTTACATACATCCAGTTTCCCTTCGTCGAGCCCTGTACCGAGAGAGGCTCTAATATTGGGAAGTGCAGGTTTTACTGCTCTAATGTATGCTATTTTTGGACGAAAGGAGTGATCTTGACTCACTGATCATCCGATAACTGAACAAATGGTTTTCCGTGCATTTCTGCAGGTATAGGTAGACCCATTAGCGATAATAGTGTCGGTGCTAAATCAACGAGGCTGGCTCCGTCTATTGAGTGCCCTTTCCTTCCGATGTATACTGCTGGGACTGGGTTGTTAGTGTGCGCTGTATGCGGTTGAGACCCAGCTTCACCTTTCTCATCTGACATCTGTTCGGCATTACCATGGTCTGCTGTGACTAGTAATTCCATTCCGTAATTTGCGCATGCGGATAGTATTTTCGCTAAACAACTGTCCAGAGTTTCGATAGCTTTGACTGCAGCATCAAAATCACCAGTATGCCCTACCATGTCGGCATTTGCTAAGTTACAAATCACCGCAGCATATTTTCTACTTGCTATCGCTTTTTCGAGAACAGTTGTAACTTCAATAGCGCTCATCTCAGGTTTTAAATCATAAGTTGCTACGTCAGGAGATGGAATTAGTTTTCTTTCTTCCCCTTCCAGCGGTTCTTCTTTTCCCCCGTTAAAGAAAAATGTAACGTGAGCGTATTTTTCAGTTTCAGCTATTCGTAACTGTTTAAGCCCGCTATTGGCGACAACTTCTCCAAAAGAATTCTTGATTTCGACGGGTGGATAGGCGACTGTGACTTCAAAATTTTGCTTGTATTCTGTCATTGTGAAAACGTTCTTTAAAGGAAACCCTGACGGCCGAGGGAATTTTTCGAACTCTTTTTGACTTATCGATTCGGTTAGCTGTCTTGCACGATCCGAGCGAAAGTTAGCAAATACAACAACATCTTCGGTACCAATTCGATTGAGTTCTTTACCGTTTTCTATGACGGTAGGGCTGATGAACTCATCGGTTTCGTTTCTATCATATGCCGATAATATGGCTTCATCCGCCGTACGAGCTGTAAATGTACCCAATCCTTGTGTGATTAAGTCGAAAGCGAGCTTTGACCTATCCCAATTATTATTTCTATCCATTGAGAAGTATCGACCTGCCACTGAGCTAATTTTTATATTAGGGTGGATAGAGAGAAATTTATTAAGTTTTTGTAAAGAATTCAGAGCGCTTTTGGGAGGAGTATCACGTCCATCCAAAATTAGATGCAATCGCACATTTTCCACTTTATTTTGATTACATAAGTTAATTAGAGCAACAATATGATCTTCATGGCTATGAACTCCGCCTGGAGAAAGCATTCCTATAATGTGAAAGCTCCCCTCCGTTGTAGCTGCAATGGTGGCAGCGTTTTTGAGCGCTATATTATTGTAAAACTTCCCATTCCTGATCTGGTTATTTATTTTTGATAGATCCTGGTCAATCAAGCGACCCGCCCCCATATGCATATGACCTACTTCGGAATTTCCCATTTGCTGATCGGGTAGGCCAACATCGCTACCTGAGCAGCTTAGTAGCGCGTGAGTGCTGTTGCTCCAGATATAGTCCCAGTTAGGAGTTTTAGCGCTGTGGATCGCGTTATATTCTTCTTTTTCGCTATAGCCCCAACCATCTAGGATAAGCAATAAGATAGGTTGCACATGATTTTCCATAGTCGGCCTAGCATTGTTTTATAATGTTATAATCAATCTTTAGTATAACAAATTGTAATAGCGCGTTCGGAATAGTTTACCTAAACAGAAACGGTATTATTAGGAGCCTTGACATTTTTTATGGAGCAACTTTCAGAATTTGTAGTAAACCACTGGATTCTCGTGACGGCCTTTTGCGTCGTTTGCAGCCTGCTGTTGTCGAGCTTTTTGAATCAGACTAGCGGATTGAGTGCCTCGGAGGCGGTTATGGCAGTTAACCGAGAAAAGGCAGTAGTAGTTGATGTCAGGGAAGAAAAAGACTTTATAAGCGGACATATCGCTAATGCTATAAATATTTCTCGTAAAGATTTTAGCTTGTTTTCGGAGCGTCTAAAGCGGCACAAAAACAAGCCTCTAATAGTTTGCTGTTCAACTGGATCTGCGAGCAACGGTGCAGTGCGGGAGCTAAAAAAAATAGGTTTCGAGCAGAGTTTTGTTTTGAAAGGTGGTGTTGTTGCGTGGAAATCAGCCAATTACCCGCTAGTCAGACCTTCAGAATAGGTCAATGCTCGTTTTTAAAAAGGGACTTTCATAACAGAAATGACACGGCATACAGTGATGGTTATTGGTGCAGGAGCTTGGGGTACAGCCCTAGCATCCGTTTTCGCTCGGGTTGGCAATCGAACCTTAATTTGGGATCGAAACCAGAGTGTTCTAGAGCATATGGAAAAGAACCGACGGCATCCAACCATTTTTCCTGATGTCCTTCTTCATGAGCATATTTCTATTTGTATAGATATGAATGTAACGCCCGCGCTCGACTGTGCTGTTTTTGTTGTTCCATTTCAGAAATTTCGTTTAGCGCTTAAGCAATTCCGTGATAGCGGAATTGCTGCAAAAGGTATAGTTTGCGCGAGTAAAGGATTGGAGCTTGGCACTGGCTCATTGGCCCATCAAATAGTTATTGATGAGCTTGGGGTGGAAACACCTTTTTCTCAAATTTCAGGGCCTAATTTTGCCAGTGAGGTTATCAATCATTGTCCTGCTGCGATTTCAGTGGCGTCCTCTAATCGTATTTTAAGAGAATCATTGGTAAATATGATGTACAGCTCACGCTTTCGCCCATACCTTACCGAAGACGTTATAGGCGTTGAGCTCGGAGGCGCTTTGAAGAATGTTATAGCTATTGCCGCTGGGATTTCTGATGGCTTAAGACTAGGCAGTAACGCACGTGCGGCCTTAATGACTAGGGGGCTCGGTGAGATTGCGCGTCTTGGTGAGGCATTGGGCGCGAGTCGAAATACTTTTATGGGGCTTTCTGGTCTGGGAGATTTGGTGCTTACTTGTACGGATGATCAATCTCGTAATAGAAGATTCGGTCTTGCATTAGCTCGGTTGGGTGCAGCAGATTTAGCTGAGTCTGAGGTTGGCGCTTTGGTCGAGGGGGTTGCTAGTGCGAAAGCTGTAACCGAGATGGCAGCTCGTCTTGACATTTCTGTGCCTATATCCTCGGAAATTTGGGCAGTAATTTCTGGCGTCAAGTCGGTTCAGGCAGCTTTAGAAACTTTGTTGACGAGAGTTCCTGTTACGGAGGGTAATTGAATTTGGTGGTCGAATAATAACTATTCCTTGGACCCTAGAAAGGTGTTCTGTCTCCAAGCCTCGTAAACTGCGATAGCAACCGCGTTAGATAGGTTCAAGCTTCTACTTCCTGCGGCCATAGGTAACCTTAAGATATTATGTTTGATAACCTTGTCTAGGATAGTCCTAGGTAAGCCTCTAGTTTCTGGTCCAAACAATAAAACGCTTTCGGAGGTAAATGAGGCATCATGGGCAACAATATGACCTCGTGTGGAAAAAGCAAATACTTGGGAAATGTCTCGGGCAGTTATGAATTTTTCGAAAGAGTCATGAACTAAAATGTCAGCATATTCTTTATAATCTAGACCTGCTCTTTTTAATTTTGTGTTGTCCAGTTTAAAGCCTAAAGGGCGTATAAGATGCAGGCGACAACCAGTGTTTGCGCATAAGCGGATTATATTTCCTGTATTGGGTGGTATTTCTGGTTCGTAGAGAACTATCTCAAACAAGTTATAATACTTCCAAGTTAGAGGTTTAGATATGGTGCAACAAATTAAAAGTGATTCTCGACTGTCTGTTGAATTTTGTGGCCTTCACTTCGTAAATCCACTGGTGCTATTGTCTGGCTGCGTTGGTTTCGGTGAAGAGTATACACGTGTTGAAGGATTTTCTAACAGTCATGCGGGGGCAGTGTGCTTGAAAGGGACGACCCTGGAACCTCGGTTGGGCAATAAAGCTCAGAGAGTTTTTGAGACCCAGGGTGGTCTGCTAAATGCAATTGGCCTGCAGAATCCGGGTGCCAGGGCAGTAGTAGATGAAATTCTTCCTCTTTTGGATTTTAGCGAGACACATTTTATTGCCAATGTTTGTGGCTCAACTATAGAAGAGTACGCTGCGGTCACCAGAATTTTCGATCAGTCTCCAGTGAGTGCGCTAGAGATTAATATTTCTTGCCCGAATGTTAAAGAGGGTGGTGTTGCATTTGGTAACGATCCGGATATGTCCGCGAGGGTGGTCGCGGCTTGTCGCCAGGAGTCTTCTAAACCAATCATTACTAAGTTATCTCCTAACCAAACGAACATTGCTGAAAATGCGAGGCTATGTATTGAAGCTGGCAGTGATGGTTTGGCTGTTATCAATACTCTTATGGGTATGGCCATCGATGCCGAGAAAAAAAAACCGGTAATTGGTAACAATCAAGCGGGGCTTTCTGGGCCCGCTATCAAGCCATTTGCATTACTTAAGGTTCATGAGGTTTATCAGGTTGCAAAAAAGCACAGTGTTCCAATCATTGGCCAAGGAGGCGTAAGTTCAGCGGTCGATGTTATTGAATTCATGCTAGCCGGTGCGGCATGTGTGGGGTTGGGAACTGGGTTATTTTATGAGCCTCTCGTTTGTGAGGAAATAAATGCGGGAGTTTTATCCTATTCAAGTAGACATGAGATTGAGCGGATAAGTGATCTTACGGGAGCTTTAAGTTTGAACTCGTAAATTTCATATTGTTGTGTATTTCTTATCGAATTAATCATGCTGTGTTCGTTTACGTTTTCCAAAAAGATGGAGTTAATAAAACAAGTAATGTAAAAATTTCGAGCCGGCCTAGTAACATTGCAAGGCACAATAAGGATTTGGCTGTTGCGGAGATATTTCCGTAGTGCTCGCTGACCACGCCAAGACCAGGGCCAAGATTATTTAAGCATGCAGTAACCGCTGAAAATGCAGTGACTTGATCTAGTCCTGTCATCATTAATGCTAGCATTAAAAGCAAGAAAACTGCCACATAGGCTGCAAAAAATCCCCAGACTGCTTCGATCACCCGATTGCTTACTGCCCTATTCCTCATTGTGATATTTAAAATAGCATTAGGATGAATTAATCGGCGTATTTCACGCACACCTTGCTTATAAAGAAGAAGACATCGAATGACCTTAATTCCGCCGCCAGTTGATCCAGCACATCCTCCTGCAAAGCTTAGTAAAATAAGAATAACGGGAAGGAAGGCTGGCCATGCCTGAAAATTCTCTGTGCTGAAACCTGCCGTTGTCCCTATAGAAACTGACTGAAAAAGGCTAGCTCTAAATGTGGTTATAATTTCTCCGGACAATACGTTGTTTATCATTAGCCCTAAAAAGCACATTAGGAAAACAACGAAGAGAAGTGCCAGATACATGAGAAACTCAGAGTCTTCAAAATAGTGTTTTAAACTTCTACTACGCCAAGCTAAAAAGTGTAGCGAAAAATTAACACCAGCGAGAAACATGAATATTATTGTGACGGCCTCAATCTGCCAGTTATTAAAATACCCAATGCTTTCGTTATGTGTAGAGAACCCCCCGAGTGCCACAGTTGAGAAGCTATGACAAATTGAGTCAAAAAATGACATGCCTGCAAAATAAAACCCAATTGCGCAAAAAACAGTCAGAGCTAGATATATGTACCACAACATTTTTGCCGTTTCAGTAATTCTCGGCGTGAGCTTTGCGTCCTTCATTGGGCCTGGTGTCTCGGCTCGATAAAGCTGCATACCCCCGATCCCTAGCATGGGTAACACTGCAACTGCCAGAACAATAATACCCATGCCCCCTAGCCATTGTAATAACTGTCGATAAAAAAGCAGTGATATAGGCAATTTTTCTAGACCAGTCAGTACTGTGGCTCCCGTGGTTGTTAACCCAGACATTGACTCGAAAATCGCGTCGATCACTGTCATTTTTGGCTCGTCTACAACAATAAAGGGGATCGCCCCGCTAAAACTCAAAACGAGCCAAAATAGAACGACTACAAGAAACCCATCTCTGAGCTTAAGTTCTCCTTTAAATTTCCGAACTGGAAGCCATAAAAACAGTCCGAGGAATAGTGTGACGAAAATAGCACTAACGAACGCATATTCGATTCCATCGACCATGGTGATCGAAATGATGAGAGGAGGAATCAGTGTTAAACTAAAGAGGGCTAGCAATAGGCCGAGAATTTTCTGAATGACTTTTAAGCGCATTTTTGTAAATACTTAAAGAGAAGTGAAATTAACTTGGAATAGTTTTTCGACGTCAGTGACGTGTCGCTTATCTGTGACCACAAGAATTACATGATCATCTTCCATAATCATGGTGTCATGATGCACGACGATAACATCTCCTTTACGAACTATCGCGCCAATGACTACGCCGGGGGGCAGTTTTAGATCATCTATCTTTCGACCGACCACTTTACTTTGTCGTGCATTCCCATGTGCGATTGCCTCCATTGCCTCTGCAGCTCCTCCTCTAAGGGAATGGACTTTCACCACGTCGCCTCGCCTTATATGGGCCAGCAAGCTTCCAATAGTTGCTTGTTGAGGGGATATTGCAATATCTATTATGTCACGTTGTACAAGGTCGACGTATGCTGCTCGATTAATTAAAGCCATTACAGTTTTAGCGCCTAGTCTCTTAGCTAGCATTGAAGAAATGATATTCGCTTCATCGGCGTTCGTTAGGGCGCAGAAAACATCAGTATTTTCAATATTTTCTTCTCTGAGCAGGTCTTCGTCCGCGGCATCACCAAGCAATACAAAAGCACGCTTGAAGCTTTCAGAGATCTTGTTCGCTCGTTCAGGATTACTCTCTATTATTTTAATATTGCATGAATCTTCTAGAGCTTTAGCGAGTCGGAGTCCTATATTTCCGCCACCCGCAATAATGACATTTCTATTAGGACCATCAATTTTCCTGAATTCGCCCATAACGGCCCGAATATTTTTTTGCGCAGCGATAAAAAAGACGTCATCGCCCGCCTCAATTACGGTGTCTCCGGTGGGAATAATTACGTCATTTCTCCGAAATATAGCTGTGACTCTTGTCTCAACGTCATTTAATTGTTGCGGGAGCTCAGCCAACCTATGTCCGACTAGTGGCCCTCCATAAAAAGCCCTTGCCGCGACGAGTTGAACTTTTCCGTTAGCGAAATCAACTACCTGAATTGATCCTGGAAACTCTATTAGGTTCTTAATATAGTTTGTGACTTCTTGCTCCGGACTGATGATGACGTCGATAGGAAAGGATTTACTGTCAAACAGTTGTTTCCTTTTCTGGTATTGATTCTCTCTGATTCGAGCAATTTTGGTCGGGGTGTGAAAAAGCGTATAGGCGACTTGGCACGCAACCATATTGATTTCATCACTATTTGTGATAGCAATTATCATATCGGCGTCTTGAGCCCCGGCTTTTAAGAGTACATCAGGGTGAGCCGCGTGCCCCACTACTGTTCTAAGATCGTACCTGTCCTGTAAATGATGCAGGGTACTGGGATTCAAATCCACTACAGTAATATCGTTCGGTTCACTACATAAATTAGCTGCCAGCGATGCGCCTACTTGTCCTGCTCCTAAGATAATAATTTTCACGGGTTTTTAATAATTGTCTTTTAATTGTTTAGGATCTATTCCTAGGCTTCGCAGCTTTCGATATAGATGAGTTCTTTCAATTCCGATTTGTGAAGAAACTTTGCTTACACTTCCATTAAATACTGTCATTTGGTACTCAATATAGGCTTTTTCAAATTGTTCTCTAGCTTCGCGCAGCGGTAGGTTGAAGCCCATGTCCAGAGGGTTTTTCTTGTTATAAGTTCGGATGTTAATTATAGGCCCAATCTCTTCCAGTTCTACATGGTTATTATTTCCTAAAATCAAAATTCGTTGTATAAGATTTCGTAATTCACGGATATTTCCTGGCCACGAATAAAGTTTAAATTTTTGTCTAATTTCATTAGAGAATTCTCGTAAAGGCAAGTTTTCGACAGAAGCAAAATACTTCAGAAAATAGTCCAGCAGTTCTTCAATGTCCTCGCTTCTTTCCTTCAGGGATGGCACTTTTAGCGGTAGCACGTTCAAATGATAGAAAAAATCCTCTCTAAAACGGCCTTCTTCTATTAAGGGCTTCAGATCATGCTTGGAACTTGTGATGATACGAACATCTATTTGAATATTGCTTTGTCCGCCTAATCTAGTGAACTCTTGGTTTTCTAGAACTTTTAGTAGCCGAGCTTGAGTGCTTAAATCCATGTCGGCGATGTCTTTCAGGAAAAGGGTTCCGCCGTTAGCGAGTTCTAGAGCTCCAAAACGAATCTTATCCCCACTTTCAAATCCAAATAGCTCTTCTTCAGGATTTTCTCGAGTCATAGCTGATACGTTGACTTCTACAAACCTATCTTGTGACCGTAGGCTGTTATGGTGAATAAAACGTGCCAAGGTCTCTTTTCCCGTTCCCGAAGCTCCGCTTATAAAAATACTTGTTTTATGATCTGCTATTTTCAGTGCATCTTTAAGAAGCTGGGACATCGCCGTACTTGAGCCGATCGGATCGCTTATTTTTTGAGATCTCTTTTCATAGCTCACATTCTCAGCTTTGAGACGAGCTGCCTCAAGAGCATGTTCGACGGTAAGGATTATTTTTGCTATTGAGAGTGGTTTTTCCACGAAGTCATAGGCTCCAAGACGAGTTGCTTCGACGGCTGTGTCTACCGTTCCATGCCCTGACATCATTACTACTGGCGGCTGAATCCCTTGGTCTTCTGACCATTCTTTGAGAAGACTGATCCCGTCAGTATCTGGCATCCATATATCTAAGAGAACAAGATCGGGCCGTCGTTTTTTTCTGAGCTTTCGGGCTTCCGAAGCATTTTCGGCCGCAGAAATTTCGTAACCTTCATCCTCGAGTATATCTTTCAAGAGGTTACGAATATCAGGCTCATCATCTACAACAAGTATGTGGCTTTTTTTCATATTCACAAGTCACCTAGCGTTATCGCAGTGTTTTCCTTAATGCCGGTGCTGGGTATCCGAACTAACACTATGGCGCCTTGTCCTTTTTTATTTTTTAAAGCCACCATGCCACCATGCTCCTCTAGGATTTTTTTCACAATTGCGAGTCCCAGACCACTGCCTTTACTTTTACTAGTGACATATGGATCGAGCACACTTCCGAGGATTTTTTCAGGTATACCTGAACCGTGATCTTCTATTTCCATCTCAATATGTTCGCTGTTCAGATAGTCTACTAGCCTGATGGAAATGATGATATTACTTTTTATACCATGAGGAGAGGCTTCTAACGCATTTTTCACAAGATTATTAAATACCTGCCTTATGCGGGTCATATTGACTCGAATTTTAGGTAAGTTTGGATCGATATTATATATGAAATTAACTGAGGGGTAGGCAGAACGGAAGAGCTCAACCACCCCTTTGAGCAATTTTTCGGTGTCGGTCAAGGTCTTTTGTTTCTGTGTTGAACTTGCGTAATCGGTGAAGGAGTTCACCATGGTCTTCATGGTTTCTACCTGCTGTATTATGGTATCGGTTAAACTTCCTAGCAACTCGCCATCTTTATCCCCAAGTTTGTTGAGGTATTTAAGTCTTAGGCGTTCTGTCGCCAGTTGGATTGGTGTTAGAGGATTCTTAATTTCGTGCGCCAATCGCCTCGCGACCTCAGACCATGCGGCGTCTCGTTGTCCTTGGACGATTGCTGTTACGTCTTCTAGTACGATGACATAGCCGCTAATGGTCCCTCCCGAAGTTTTTACAGTTGTCCCTTTACAAACCAGCTCTTTCCGTACGTCAGTATCAAGAATGGCGACTTGTGCTTGCCAGTACTCTTTTCCTTCCTCGATTAGATGAAGAACCTGTTCTGTAATCGGACCTAAGTCGCTGTTTTTGGAGTGCAGCGCTATGAAATTTTTACCTTCGCAATTGGATTCTTGTATCCCCAGAAGCTTCCTTGCAGAGGGATTCAATGTGGTGATGATTTTTTCAGGTGTTAGAGCGATAACGCCGGATGAAAGTTGGCTTAACAAGGTGTCCAGATATTCACGTTGGCTCTCGATTTCTTCCCGTGCTTTAGCGATTCGAGAGGTCATAGAATTAAAAGAGCTGACCAAAAAGCCTATTTCATCATTACTTTCTACGGGGAGGTTTTTAGTATAGTCTCCTCGAGCTACCGCAGCGGTTCCTTCAGCAAGATCTCTTATGGGAGCAGATAGCCTTCTCGCTGAATAGAAAGCAGCCCATACTGAAGTCACAATACTGAAAAGTAGTACTAAGGTTAAAGTCATGGCAAAGCTTAGCTTTAATTTTTCCCGCAGATAAGAAAGTTCTGTGTACTGTTCGTAGGACGATTCTACACTGTCAGCTAGGATGTTTATCCGATTAGAAAAAGGATAGAGCGCGTGTAGCGTATAGTAGCTTTGCGCATTTTGCGCGATGTTGGTTTTAACCGCCACTCTAACAGAAAGGTTTCCGTCCCGTATTGGGTCAAGACCAATGTAACTTTGCCCTTGTCGAACTTGGGCTCTTATAGGCTCAGGCGGAAGGTTGGGTACAAGGTTCCCAGTAGCACTGCTTGATGCAATGAGCACGCCTTCGCTATTTAGTAAAATAAGCTCTTCTGCACGATTTTCCGATCGCATCGTATCTAACTGAGCAGGAGTCGGGACGGCATAAGGTTGTGTTGAGATTGACGAATTTTTTAAAGCCCCGAGGTTTAGGGAGGTGATTTCAGCTGGAATTTCACTAAGTTCATTTGCCATTTTCTCTGTTTGGAGGAGAAGTTGGCGCATCCTCAAGTCTAAAGATTCTCTTCCTAGCTCCAGAGAATCGGAAAGCGCATCGGAGACCTTTAGATCAAACCAACTGTCTACTCCTCGACGTAAAAAATCTAACGAAAAACCATATAGTATTGTAACTGGGACGACTGCAAGTATCGTAAAAAGAATCACCATTCTAAGGGTGAGTCGAGCGCCGGCTTGCTTGGTGCGTAGTTGTTGGATTAGTTTCCATATATTGCGACCAATAATGATCATAAAAGCGAGGATGCCGAAAGCGTTAGATAGCAGAAGGACTGCGTAAAGAGAGCCAAATTTCGTTGAATTTTGTATTGCGCCGCTCATAAGTACGAGGGAACAAAGAAGTGAAGCGCTTAATAGAGCTACGGAAAAAAGCGAGATCGCTTTTGCGTTCATAGATCTAGGCTCTTCCGGAGCCATTTACTAGACATATGCCAACTTCGCGAGACGTATGCCATTGGAATCATCGGCGCAGGCAGTGATTTTATGTCTAGTTTAAATTTCATTTCCATTAACAAGTTAGATGCTTTTACTAGTTCTTTGGTATCTAGCACCGCTAGATAGTCTAGGTGACTTAGGTTGTCTATTGCGAGCTCAATAGATCGATATACGCCGCGTTGACCCGTAACCAAGTTCGTAATAATAAATCGATTACTTAAAGCATGTCTGCGGATGCTGAAGGTGTATTTTACTCTATGACGTTCTTCATTCCATATGTACCGACGAGGCTGCACAACTCTGATGTGTAATTCGAAATATAATGGTATACCGCTTTGGACTGCGGCTAGCACATCTTTGTTGAAGTTGAACTCAGCTGTTGCTGTCGCCATTAATACTTGATTGCTAATTTTATACTTTAAGCTCGTTAGCTTGATGTCGTCTGCTAAGAGTTCCCCTGCCAGAAACAAGCAGGAAAAGGATAGGATTATAGCGAGTGTTACTTTACCAGCTGATTGGGACATGTGTTTCGCTTTTTAATTAGTGAGAAATAGAAACCATCCATATCTGACGCTCCCGGTAGCGTTTGCCTTCCATATTTGGTTTTAGTTCCCCATGGAAAATCCCTAGTGCTGATTTGGGCATTACTGTTTTTTCTGAGAAAAGCTTCAATCACATTGTCATTTTCAGCTCTAAGGATACTACAGGTGATATAAAGTAATCTCCCATCATTAGCCAGCAAAGGCCACAGTGTCTCGAGAAGCGTGAGTTGTGTTTTAGCTAGCTTGGCAATGTCCTCTGCTCGTCGGTGAAACCGAATATCAGGATGTCTGCGAATAACACCGCTCGCGCTGCAAGGACCATCCAGTAAGATAAACTCGAAATTTTCGTAGGGAATTGCATTTGGTTGGGTTGCATCCGCAACAAGAGTTTTACAGCTTATTCCAAGTCGTGCGAGATTATCATTCAGTCGGTCCATCCTGTCCTGATCGCAATCGACTGCTAATAATGAATTTTTCTCAGATAGGTATTCTAAAATATGCGTAGTTTTGCCCCCAGGCGCGGCGCACGCGTCCAATATTGAGCCAGGATTGTCAATGTTTAGGACAAGCCTTGACAGTTGCGCCGCCTCATCTTGCACACTGAAGTGTCCTTCCTGAAATCCAGGAAGCGACTCAATTGGAACGGGTTTTGTGATGATAACTCCATCCGGAGAATGTTGTGTACTGGCAGCTACGATGCTTTCTGCAGCGAGTGCTTCTAAATATTCCTTGCGAGTGACCTGTCGGCGATTGACTCGCAAGGTAAGTGGGGGGTGTGCATTATTTGCCGTTAAGATGTCCTCCCAATCATCGGGCCAGTCTTGTCGAGTTAGATTTGCCAGCCATGGAGGGTGGTTGAAAGTAGGATGAACCTTTGCGTTTAGTATGTTCAGCTGATTATCTTTTAGGTATTTTCTTAAGATCGCATTTACCAATTTGCAAGCCCATTCTTTTTTTAAAGATCTTGCAGCTTCTACGTTTTCAGACACTAGCGCATGCGAAGGGACCTTCATGAATTTTGCTTGGAACAGCGCACTTAATATTAGCATGCGAATATCACTGTCCTTTTGTCTTAGAGGTGTTTTTATCAAATTGGAAAAATCTTCCGACAAACTGAAATAGTTCCTTAATACGCCGTAAATACACGCTTTGCAAAATGCTTGTTGCCTAGGGTCTACTATAGTTTTATTTAGCTCAGTTGAGCACTTGGACAAAGACCGGCCATCAACGATAATTTTTTTCAGTGTTTTAGCAATAGATGAGCGGGTTAACGATTCTTGAGTTTTCAGAAGAGATCCTTATGGCCATTTAAAAAAGCCTTTGTCGTCATCGGTTTTTTCCCATTGATTTGTAAGCTTTTTATGACAATGCAGCCGTCACCAGTCGCAATGGATATCCCGTCATCGGTGATATTAGAAATTTCGCCACACATTTTCCCTCGCATGTTCAATGGTTCTTCATTCGCTGAAAGGATTGTAAGGTCTAGATCCTTAAGACTAGCTTTTGCGCCTGGTTTAGGGCTGAGAGCACGAATTTTTCGCTCAATTTCGCAAGAAGGTTTTGTCCAATCAATTTGTTGATCTATTGGTGTTATTTTTTTAGCGTACGTTACTAGCTTCTCGTCTTGCACCTGCTCGGTTAAAGCATTAATCAACAAAAGATCAATCGCCTCATTTAACGCCACCGATCCCAACGTGGCCAGAATATCATGTAGGCTCTGTGATGTTTCATTTTCGCTCATCAGGTATGGTTTTTTTAGGAACACAGGTCCGGCATCAAGTTTTTCAACGATTTTCATAATGGAAATTCCACTTGAGGTGTCTCCCGCCATAATTGCTCTTTGTATGGGAGCGGCTCCCCGCCATCTTGGCAGAAGGGATGCATGTACATTAATGGAAGTTTTTGGGATGTCGATAATAGCCTTAGGGAGGACCACTCCATATGCAACCACTACTAGCAAGTCTGGTTCTAGCTTAGCAATTAGATCTTTAGTGTCCGCATCTTTCGGATCGGTCGGAGTGCTGACTTTGAGTGAGAGCTCCTCTGCGAAAACTTTCACCGGTGAAGGTCTGAGACTGCGTCCTCGCCCTGCAGGACGGTTCGGTTGGGTAAAGACGCCCACAATTTCAACGTCTTTCCTCATAGTGAGAGCTTCTAGGCTCGGCACTGAAAATAAGGGTGTTCCTGCAAATATGGTTCTTAATTTAGCCACCTGATACCCCCCAGTACGCTGCAGCCGTTCTTTTGCTCTCTCATTACGGGTGTGCTAGCTGTTTTATTTAAAGTTTTAGCTTCTCTAGCTTTTTGCGTATTCGCTTCTGCTTAAGCATCGATAGCTTGTCGACAAACAGCTTTCCGTCAAGATGTTCTATTTCGTGTTGCACGCATACAGCCAGTAATCCGTCCGCTTCCAGCTCAAACACTATTCCATCGCTGTTTTGGGCTTTCATTTTGATATTGTCAGCGCGACTTACTTCCTCAAAAATGCCAGGGACTGACAAACACCCTTCTTCCATCTCTTCAATGCCTGTTTCTTCGAGTAAGACGGGGTTAATAAAATGCATTGGAGTTTTTTTATCTCGCGAACAATCTAGAACTATTACGCGCAAATGCACATTTATTTGGGTTGCGGCAAGTCCTATGCCAGGCGCGTCATACATCGTTTCGAACATATCGCCGATAAGCGATTCAATTTTATCATCGAATTTGGTAACTTCGGCCGCCCGCGTTCTTAACCTTTCGTCCGGATGGTGCAGGATGTCTCTTATTGCCATGGTTGTGACTACTTTAACAAAGTATTATTTCAATCTTATTGTAACACACTGATTCTCATGACAGAATTACGTTTCATTTTTAAGTTTACCAATTTGTTGTTGCTAGTAATCGGTGGTTTCGAGATTTTTGCGGAGACAATCGGACAAGATTTCGGATACGATTGACGGCATTGGGTCTTTCCGCCATGCTTGCGCGCAAGACGCCTGCCATGAGTAGTGCATCAAATATGCTTTATCAATGGTGGCGAATCTATGGTAAGCGGGCTAGATGGAGTGAGCTATTTTTTAGCTTTACCAAATGTGCGTTTTGACGGTTGTAACTTTTGAATTATTAACCCCTGGTTAAAGGTAGTTGATACACTTTTTTGAGAAATCTAAGATGAAGCAAACGCTTATCGATATTCTAATTTACCTTTTTGAAAACTACATTGAAGAGGATATCGAATTGGAAACTGATGGGGAACGGCTGAAATCAGAGCTTCGTAGTGCCGGTTTTGAGCCTAGTCAAGTGACGAAGGCTTTTGATTGGTTGCAGGCTTTGGCAGAATCAGAGTCCAGTGCAATTCACAGTATCGGGGCAAATCCGTCGTCGATCCGTGTCTACTCTGTGGAAGAGCAATGGAAAATGGACAGTGAATGTAGGGGATTTTTGCACTTTTTAGAACAGGCTGGGATATTGAGTGAGTGCAGTCGGGAGCTCGTTATAGATAGAATTTTTGCTTTAGAAACCGATGATATTGACCTCGCACAACTCAAGTGGATAATTTTAATGGTCTTGCTTAATCAGTCCGATAAAAATGAGGAATTTATTTGGATGGAAGACCTAGTTATGGACGGGGTATACGGAAATTTACATTGACTTCGGATTTTTTTATCAGTAATTCTGATAATTTAATCGTTAAACCAAACACTACAAGAACATAAATATGGCTACAAATCTCGTAATTGTTGAATCTCCTGCAAAAGCAAACACTATCAAGAAATATCTCGGTGCTGATTTTGAGGTGCTTGCGTCTTACGGACACGTTCGAGATTTAAGGAAGAAAAATGGCGCTGTAGACCCAGAAAGCAATTTTTCTATGCATTATGAAATAGGCGAAAGAAGCGTAAAACACGTAGACGCTATTGCAAAAGCGATGAAAAAAGCAAAGGCTTTATATCTCGCGACTGACTTGGATCGCGAGGGCGAGGCAATATCGTGGCACCTCGTAGAGTTGCTTAATGAAAGGAACGTACTAGAGAATAAGGTGGTACATCGTGTTGTCTTCAGTGAGATTACTGAGAAAGCGATAAAGGAAGCGATAACCTCGACGCGTGAGGTTTCTATGCCATTAGTAAATGCGCAGCAGACGCGCCGCGCGCTAGACCATTTGGTTGGTTTCAATTTATCTCCCTTGCTGTGGAAGAAAATTAAATACGGGCTGTCGGCTGGCCGTGTACAAAGCCCAGCCCTTCGATTGATATGCGAGCGAGAAGACGAGATCGAAAAATTTGAAGGTAGGGAATACTGGAGCATTGAGTCGGAAACAGAGAGCTTTTCGGCGCGTCTCATAAGACTGAATGAAGAAAAAATCTCACAATTCTCTATAGTGTCTGAATCCAAAGCGGTTGAAGCTAGAGAGCAGCTTTTAAGTGCAAGCCAAGGGTCTTTAATTGTAGATGCTATTGAGAAGAAACAACGTAAAAGAAACCCAACACCTCCATTCATTACTTCTACTCTCCAACAGGAAGGAGGTAGAAAGCTAGGTTTTACAGCGCAAAGAACGATGCGAGTAGCGCAGCAGTTATATGAAGGACTGCCTGTCGCTGATGAAGGAGGTCCCGTTGGTCTAATCAGTTATATGCGGACTGACTCTTTGAATTTGGCCGCCGATGCCACTGATGAGTTACGACAGTTTATAATCAGCAAATATGGCGCAGATCAGATTCCATCTGAGGTTCGAGTTTTCAAAACAACTTCCAAAAATGCTCAGGAAGCACATGAGGCTATCCGTCCGACATCTTGTTTTCGACAACCTCATGAGTTAAGGGGTTACCTGACTGACGAACAATATCGGCTGTACGATCTTATTTGGAAGAGAACGGTTGCTTGTCAGATGATACAGGCCACAATAGATACTGTTTCAGTCAACTTGTCCGCCGGTAACGTGGGTGTATTTCGTGCTACTGGATCAACTATAGCCGAGCTAGGGTTCATGGCGGTGTACAAAGAAGGCTCTGATGAATCTACAGTGCCTACTGACGATCAAGAAAAAACTTTGCCCCCTTTGACAGTAGGACAGAAAATTGCTCAGAAAGCTATTAAGGCAGAGCAGCATTTTACCCAGCCGCCACCGAGATACACTGAAGCCAGCTTGGTTAAGATTTTAGAAGAGTACGGCATAGGGAGGCCTTCTACCTATGCGGCAATTATGTCTACTCTAGTGCAACGTGAATATGTTTCAAACGAAAAAAGACGTTTCGAGCCGACTGATATAGGGCGGCTTGTGAATAACTTTATAACAAGCCACTTTACGAAATATGTGGATTATGAGTTTACAGCTCGTTTAGAAGATGATCTTGATGCAGTTTCGAGAGGTGAGAAGGATTGGGTAAGCCTGTTAAGTGAGTTCTGGCAACCCTTTAAAGCGATACTGGATGACAAAGAGGTTTCTGTGTCTACCGATGAAGCCAAAGGATCACGAAGCTTAGGGATTCACCCTAAAACTGGCGAGCCTGTTTCTGTGAGGATGGGCCGATACGGGTGGGTCCTTGTGATTGGAGATCTGTCAATCCTAGAGAAGAAACCAATTTTTGTACCAGTCCCTCCTGGGACCAAAATTAGTGCTATGACGCTGGAAGAGGCGCTTACCTTTACGACGTTGCCTCGCAAATTAGTTAGTCCTAATGCCGACGAAAATATTTTTATGGAATTTGATCTAAGTGAGTTAGTTATAGGTATTGGTAGATTTGGGCCTTACGTGCGGTATGGAGACAAATTCGCGAGCATAAAGACACAAAAAGAAAAAGATAGCGATACCGATGTGGAGCTAGATGACCCATATTCTGTTTCCTACGCCCGTGCCTGTGAAATAGTCATAGAAAAAATAAAAGCTGACGCCGCTAAATTGATCAAATTTTTTCCTGAGGAGGGTATTTCCATTTTACATGGTCGCTGGGGACCTTATCTCACTGACGGCTCTAAAAATGCTAGAATACCTAAGGGGCAAGTAGCTGAGAGCTTAAGTGTTGCTGAGTGTATTTCTTTGTTAGAAGCGGCTCCCGAGAGAAGAGGACGTACCACTAAAAAGAAAGTCACCACTAAAAAGAAAGTCACCGCTAAAAAGAAAGTCACCACTAAAAAGAAAGCTACTAGTAAAAAGAAAGTCGCTAATAAATAATTACGAACTCCTCGGGTATCTGTACCACACTTGGAATTCAATATTTCCTTTAGTTTTTTAAGACGAAAATAGAATATGAACTATGATTGGAAACTCGTTTTGGCCGCTAATCATTTGCGTCGAGATGGCCTAATTGCACACGCTACCGAGTCTGTTATTGGTCTTGCTACGAGCGCTTACTCAGAAATCGGCTTTAATAGGCTTGCCACATTAAAAGCTAGGACGTTAGGTAAAAGTTTCTTAGTAATAACAGCTAATTTGCGGCAAGTTTTGGAGGTCGCTGACTTGGAAGTGCCTTTGCAAGGCGCAATACTTGATTCATGGCCAGGAGCTGTTACGTGGATTTTGCCCCCGTCCAAGCGGACACCTCTTTGGTTGGTTAGTGAGGAAGGGGAGGTGGCCATTAGAATGACCGGTCATAAGCAGGCTTCTCAATTATGCGAGCTGGTTGGCCCGCTTGTTTCTACGAGCGCCAATATTGCGGGCAAGACGCCGGCGAAAACACTGAATCGGGCCAGAAGATATTTTGGGCAAGAGGTTGATTTTTACTTGCCTGGTGAACTTGGAGAGCATACGCGCCCATCCAAAATTATTCATGGGATTGATGGTAAAACCATAAGGGAGTGAAATGTGTTGACATCACCGATGGTAATTTAAGACAATAGTGGGTTACCGTTTTGGAGGGGTACCCAAGCGGTCAACGGGAGCAGACTGTAAATCTGCCGGCTCAGCCTTCGAAGGTTCGAATCCTTCCCCCTCCACCAGCGGGC
>Ga0114993_10001210_pt1 | contig 29583 bp, 10 predicted proteins | sample ArcticOcean_MG_C_FD_87042 | JGI IMG/M metagenome (GOLD analysis project Ga0114993, IMG submission 87042) | Marine microbial communities from western Arctic Ocean - ArcticOcean_MG_CB2_150 | ecosystem: Environmental > Aquatic > Marine > Oceanic | place: Arctic Ocean: Canada Basin | collected...
AAATTGAAAGACCTGGAAGCGCAGATCAGGCTGTTCGAGGAACAGGAGACAGGGCTGCGTCAATCGGAACGCGCTTCTGCCGAGGCCTATGAGCAAGCCGAAGGCGTCGTCGAATCGCTGCTGGAGCGAATGTCTATTGCGGTGAATGGACAAGCTCTGCTCGATGATTTCGGACAGGCGGAGCGTGAAGTTACGGAGATCGAGAAAGATTGGTGGTCGTTGAAGGAACAACTCGCCAAGACGGAACTGGCTTTGGCGTGGCGACAAAAGGCCGCAGTGCGTGCCCGGGAACTGATCGAAGTCATGCGCCCGACAGCCGAGGTTGCGCGGGCGAAAGCAATCAAGCGCGCTGCGATAGAAACCAGTGAAATGCGCGCCCGGCTCGAACAGCAACGGCAGGCTCGCCGTGCCGCACTCGAAGAAAGTCTGGACGCGGCGGTGGCCAGAGAAGAGGCGCGGTTGCAGACGAAATATGATTCGGGTGCCACCGACGATAGCATGATCGGGTGGCGCGAACGCGAGACCAAACACCAGGAAGCTTTAGCCCGGCGTCAGGCGCAGGAACAGGAGGAACGAGATCGCAACGCAGTGCGGCAGGCGAAGGTCGAACTGCTCCGTAAACAGTTGCAGGACGCTGCCGCCGAGAGATCCCGGCAACAGGAAATCCTCGCGGCCGCGGCCGCGGCACGTAAGCGTCTGCATGAAGCGGACAAAGCCCTGGCAAAGGCGGAACAGGCCCGCAACGCCGCGCCAGTCGATGACCGCGAGACCAGGCAGATGCTTGAAAAGCAGCGGCAGGAATACCAGGACGCCGTCGTTGCCCGATCCGAATCCGCACTGGACGCCGAGGCGATCTGGATGACCGCGCGAAAGGACAAGGTCTTGCTTGTCAGCGGCGGTATCGGCTACAGGACATTCAGTGACGTCGATTTTGCCGGCGCCGATTTTCGAAATTTCGGTACTCAGGATAGTGGTGCCTTCGTGTTCAACCAGGTGAGTCCCGACCTGACGAACGGTCCGTACGGCGTGCAGAATGTCCAAAGCCCGGTGAACGCTCTCGTTCAGGTGCCGACGGGCGTCGGCGCACCGGATCCGATTTTCGAAGGTCAGACTTTCACCGACAACGGTGACTTTTCTGATGATATTTTCATGCCGATCGATTACATCAGTTACCCGAGAAACGACGACAATGAAGTGGGCGGTACGCCCGGATTGAACCTGCAAGTGGCGCGACCGATGTGGTATCGCGATGACTGGACCGTGTCTTTCGTGACGGGGTTGCAGTCGTACTCGCCAAGGGACTCGACGATCGAAAGTGGTTCAATGGTCACGCCGGGCAAGTTTATTGCTGAACAATATCTGCATACGATCGTGGACACCGACGACGATGCCTTCGGCACAATCCATGCCGTCGTGAATCCGGCCTCTGAGTTGATGGACCCGACGGTCGACAACACGACGTTTTCCATGCGTAACGAGTTCGATTTACAGTTTATGACATTCGACCTCGGCTTGCGGGCATCCTATCGTTCGAACCGCATGACGTTGGATGTCGCGGCCGGCCCGACGCTCAGTGTCTGGCACCTGGACAGCGATCAGAGCTGGCGTGCTGTGTGGGGCGATATTGCCTCAAGCAATCTGATCATTGCTCCGGGACCGCCGCCGGTTGAGCATTATCGCACCGCACCCGTCGTGATCCCGGCGGGGGAGTATCGGGAAAGCCGTTCGGATTCGTCGTCGGGGGTGACTGTTGGTACGTACATTTCCGGCGGTATGAGCTATGATTTGACGCCCCGCCTGGGGTTCGCAACGAACTTGCGCTACGATTTGGTCGGCGAGACTGCCAGCACCGATTTCGCCACCCTCAATCTCGATGGCCTCGTCCTACAGATGCTGTTCAACTGCCGCTTCTGATTATTGTCTGATGCCCACGAACGTCTTACGCGAGTATTTGCAAGCTCTGATTTGCGTACCATATCTTCTCGACGATGCCAAGAAGTTGCAGCCAAGCTCGATTCTTTATAGAGCCAGTATTAACAGGTACTCAGGCTGGTTTTCCTGTCTGCGACAGGCGTGCGGCGTCAATGATCGCGATCTTTTCGAGCAGGGACTTATAGGGCACCGCAGGCTTTCCGGTGGGCACCGTCTATGGATTGCCCCTTAGCTGGTACGGCCATAGGACATGTTCGCAGCGCCCGCTTAACCAATGCCGTCTACTGATCAAACTCCAGTGTCAACGGCTCGCGTACAAAGCTGTAACCACTGGCGATCTCAGCCAGCCCGCCGCCGTAGCCGATCGCCACGCCGCGAAGACCGCGCTTAAGGACTTCCGCTTTGCGGTTTTTCCACTCGGTGTAATAGACCTTCGATTCGTGCAGCGTGTCGCCGGTCAGCCAGTTGCAGAAATGCCCGTGACCGGGAAACCAACGCTCGGTGTATGCCTCGTCGTACGATATGATCCGGAGCCGGTACTCGTCAAACGCCTCGACGCGTTTCTTGACCTCGAGCAACCCGTCCTCGGTCTTGTTCTGCTCATAGGTGCGATAGGCGGTAATCGCTTCGGTCAGCAGTTTTGAAAAGTCGAAGTAATCACGGGTATGCCGGATCCAGCCGCGCGACTGGTCATTGTCCACCTCCTGTTCGGCCTGCGCCAGCAAAGTCCCCAGTCGTTCGAGTATGTCCGGGGTATAGAGCATCATGTACAATTGCGATGTGGTCAGCCAATTCGGCCAATCACGACCGTGCAAGGCCAGGGGTATTTTTTCCTCGCGATTCGTGTACAGCACATTAAAGAACTCATGCATCGTCCCGGCTGCCTTGCCGAAAACACCGCGGCAGTATTCTTCGACCAGTGCCTCATGGTCGAGATACGGATCCCCCATCAACTTGCCCAGCACATATATAGACGGCCCTTGAAAGCCGAAATTCGTCTCCGGAAAATGGTAGAAGCCAATGAAATCATTTTCGTAGAGGTACCGCAGATGCTCGGCCGCCTCCCGTGGCGTGGCGTGGATATCCATGCCCATCCGCAACTGAATGTCGAACCAGTAGACGTAGCCGGTGATCCCCGCCGTTTTGCCGCGCCACGCTTCGACGTATTCCGGAGTTTGATTAGTTAGTTCGACCCAGACGTGCTCGCCCCAATCGTCGATGATCTTCGACGGCCACGCGGTCGGCGCGTAGCCCATCAGCAGCACCGTGCCGTCGGGATACGTCTTGTGTACTTCGTCGATGACCGATTTGTGCAGCAGGAACAGGCGTTCGCACGGCGTGTCCGGCAGGATCTGATCCTGGAAGTCACGCCAACTGATTCCCGATTTTTTGTGATGAACGCTGAAGCGGTAATCGTCGAGTTTCTCACACTCATCGCACTGGCAACGGTAGTACCCGTCTTCCTGGCCGAGGGTGACGACGTCCAGTCCCCTGGCGAACTCCTTTTTCACTCCTTCCACGAGCAATCGTTTCACATCGGGGTTCGTCGAGCACAGGTGATTGCGGTCTGTCGTCCGCTCGCCGTCGATCAGCGCGAAATATTCGGGATGCTCGTCGAAGTATTTCTCCACCGGCACCATTCCGTAATATGAATGACCGCCACTGGTAGCCGCGATGCCGATCCGATAGTTGTTGGCCACCGCGCCCGGCGTGATGTCCTCCAGCCAATGCCCTTTGGATCCAAACGGGTAGCGGCCCGATGAAAATGCGATGGCGGGGACAAACGAGCTTGACAGCGATTTCGGTACACGCAGGTCGGTCTGTGGCGGAATAAATTCACCGGACGGCCCGGGCAGAAACCAGCGGATCCCGGCCACCTCTTCGAGGAACATGGTAACCGCCCGGCAGTTGCCGTCCACCACCCGCGACTCGGGCGTCTGAAACTGCATCTTCAGATCTCGACCGATCAAATACAGATGATCGCCCTTCACGACTATCCTGCCGCCATCCCATTTCAGGTCATCTGCGTCAACACCCGCACGCGTCGCCAGTTCCGTATGGCCAACACTGATCAGCGTACCCTCCGGCGCGGTGTCTTCGCTAACAATCGCCAGCCTCGCGCCGGTCGCCAACTCGACATAATGCTGCAGCCAACGCGCAGCCTCGCCGGTCCAGTGTTTTGCGTCGCGCGGAATGACGATCGTGGCCCGAGGCTTGCCGCCGGCGGTCAACTCGATCGAAGGACCGTCGCCCACTGCGCTTCGCGGCAGTGGCTTGATCTTGGTTTTGCTGATGGCCGTTGGCCTTTCAGAATCCGGCACAGCCGGGTGGCCCGCGGCGTAATGCGCGCCGATCTCCTGCGGATTCAACGCCTGGGAAAACCCCCGCACCTCGGCGATCAATCCCGTGAAGTAGCGCCAATCGGTCAGATAGAAACTGCGGCCGACATTGATCGGATTGTCTACGTATGGAATGATCCGCTCATCGGCATGCGGCAGTTTGCCGAGCGGGGCGAAGGTTGCCAGTTCGCCATCGATGTAGAGTCGCACCCAATGCCCGTCGCAGCTAAAGGCGACATGCATCCAGCGATCCAGCACCGGCTGTTTGCGCGTGGAGGTCCAGTGCTCGGTGCTGCGATCCGGATCCAGTACGCAACAGTAAAGATGACTGGCGTCCGACCCGACATGTATCTTGTAGGAGGAGCGTCCGGCGCTGAACTTTCGGGCGATCAGTGGTGATGACGCCGCCGTCGGTTTCATCCACAATGCGAATGTGAATTGCTGGCCGCGCAGCCCGGGATGATCCGGCACTTCGAGGTAATCGTTTTCCCCGTCGAACGCCAGCGCGTATCCGTCGCCCGACTTGACCGGTTGTGCGCCGTGGATACTGCCGTTCAGTCCGTTTCCGCTTTGATCCGCGATCGTTTCAACCGATGTTTTGTTAAAGCTGTATCGGAACATTTGATTACTCTCGTCTGCCGCCGGCATCGCCGGCCCGTACATCAGCAATCCGATCACGGCAACAGCCATACGATGTCGGCAGGTCATGTCTGTGACTCCTTGATGAGTGATTGTAGAGATGATTAGAAGGCACTTTGCTCATCGCCTTGGGCGCTTTTCGGACAGTGAATGCAGAGGCCAGTACAACACGGGGTTGGCCATTTTTTTGTGTTACCTCATCACTCGAAGTACGGCTCGACAACAAGGTAATTGTACATGATCTGCTGACCGATTGGACCGCCGGGTTCATCCGCACTCGCCCAATCCGAAACCGTCAGCGTCGCGTTTTTTCCTTTCGCTCGAAATACCCGCCAGTGAGAATTGAGATATGCGTGATTCTTGGCATCAAACAGCTCGTTGTTATGGCCATAATGGTTTTCAAAGGTCTCCGGGGCCGCCTTCGGAAAGACTTCGAATGGCGCCTGGTCTGAATGGATGTCGGCACGCTTGAGGTCGGGCAGCCAATCCGCATTGTCGATGGAGACCGAAACCGCCTCCGCCAGCTTCGCTGATTTGCCGGTGGTCAGGTTTGTGTAGTCCGCAGTGATCATCTTAAACGAGTACGCGCGGCCCGGCGTCAACCCGTTGACTTGCTGCGAAAACGTATTGGGCCCGTCGGCTGACCGTTTGGTTACAAGAATCGTATCGCCCTGAATCCCGGCAAGATATCGTCCCTGCAGATGACCGTAACCGTCGAGCGTTTTTACGGCGGTCTCACCCGGGCCGGAGATTGTCCAGCCTGCAGTGCCGTCGTCAAAATCGCCGTTCCCAATGTGATCGAGGCGATACGGGTCGTCCGTGATGCGGTCCGTGCGACCTTCGAAGCCGTAGTGGCGGTGCAGTTTTGCCGCCCAACGCAGGATCTCTTCGTCGACGTACGGCGAGTAATACCAGAAAGCGCCGTAGAGCCCAAACAGCGCTGGTTCGTTGGCCAGGGCGGCGAATTGCAGTTCCATCAGTATTTTGAAATTGGTGGACGGATCGATATCCTGGATCTGGCCGGTGGCCACAGCCGACCAGAACCCCATCGTGGCGACGCCGCGGCGCATGGATCCAGGGATCTGATTGTTGCCGCTCTCTATGGTCTGTACGATCATGGTTTGAATATCGTCGAGCGTCTCCTCTTCGGTCTTTTGTTCCGTAAGGTATCCATAAAAGGAAAACGGCCAGCCCGCATCGAGCACCAGTTTCATCATTGCATAATCCCCTTCGGAGCCGAACACGGCGCCCTCGTACCACGGCTGATACGCGCGGCCGGCCAGGTCGGGATTGGCGAGTATCTTGGACACGGTTTTGGCGATCTCGATCTTCTGCTCGATACTCGGAGACCCGATCTGGTCGAGGATGATCCCGTCGTTCAACGGATGTCTAAATCCGCCGTGCCGAAGCATTTTCTCATAGTAGTCATCTGCTGTTATGAAATCATCCGTCGCGGAACCGAGGTGACTCGGGGCAACGCCGAAGGTGATCCAGCGCCCGCCCTCTGCCCGCCACTCGCGCATGGCTGCTTCGTCGTTTGTGCCGCCGAGGATCGTCGTGCAATGCGGCAGTATGTGCTTACGCAGGAATTTCATGGAATAACCGGCGGGAAACGTGCTGTAGATCAATTCCGGAACGCTTCGCACAATGAGTTGCTCGATACGACCCTGGACGCGGATTGAATGGCGTCCGACCGGCAGCAACCGTCTTGCTTCGGCCGCGGGTTCGCCCGGCTTCAACGACAGCAGTGGCTTGTCTTCGGCATCGAGGAGCAGTTCGCCATCGCCCGATGCAGTTACCAGCACCCAGCCCTGCCGCGGGTTCATGAAATCGATCACTGTCGCATCGAGCAGGCCGCGCTCGGCGGCATTGGTCAATTCGCTCGTCAGGTTATTCAGTACTTTTACCTGGTGCTTCCCGCCCGGCAGCACCGTGGCAGGCGCGCGCGTGTCGACCACCTCCCGGCCTCCGGCATCAGTAAATGTTGCAAGCAGTTGATAAGCTCCCCAGTCGAGAGCCTCGGAAGAAAACGAAAACGACGAGGCCGCTGGCGGTCCCTCGATTTGTTTCTCGGCGAGCGCCTTGCCGGTGTCGCGCGCCTGCAAAGTAACGCGCAGCACCCCTGCCTTGCGAACCGATTCCGAGAGTTCCAGATCCACGCGACATGAAATGGCCGGATTCCCGTCCGCGGGTGTTTTCGCTTGCCACGGGTCGTCGACGCCGATGCGAATGGCTTCGCAAAGCCACGGCCGTTGGACATGTGATAGGGCAAGAATTTCGTTGCTTGCCGCGTCGCGTATGACGAGCTTTTTCAGATTGGGCGCGGCGCGGGAAATGAACGTGTCCAAGGGCGTTGTCGCGAGCGGTTCGACAGCAATGATCTCGGATGCACAGACGTCTGTAGCGCGGGCCGCCAGCGTTATGACAGTTATCTCTGCTTCTTTCGGAGCGCCGCCATCAGTCGCCGTCCAGCGTTCGATTTTTACCTTTTGCGCGGTGTCCGACGCGTTACGCAGGAACGACAAGAATTCTGCACGCTCGTCATTTCCATCCGCAGGTTCGAGCAGTAGCAACTTCGGCGATTCGATTCGCAGCGGGTATTGCGCAAAGTCGACCTCGATACCCTCGACCAGTGGAAAGTTCTCGGCTACGTTGAAATCACCGCGTGCGGCGGTCGATGACATTTCGTGGCGGGGCGCAAAGGTGTTCCGGCACAGATTGATGCCCCAGTCCGATCCGAGTTCGGGGGAGATGCCGAAATTGTAAAACGGCACCGTCATCTCCAGCGACCAATAGCCGTCGGCAATGTGGGTGGCAACCTGCCAGTCGCCGTCCCACGACGGGTCGTACTCTGAACCGCCGCCACCGCGCCAGGAATCGAACGTCGAACCGTAGGCGTTGACTACAAGTTGGCAATAATTCACACCCGATTTTCCCGGATCAATCAGGATCTCGGCGGTATCGTCGGAGAAAACATACGTATCGTGCGGCTTCAGGTTGCCGACCGGCTTGAGCCCCGTCGGCATCATACATTTCATAGCGATATAGAGATTCCGATTGTCGTAGCAGATATATCCGATTGACTGCTGCGCTGCCGGAAGATTGGTCCGGTGCGTGATAAACCCCTCGGCGACTCCGGCTGTCGTCCAGCAGGCGTCATCGAGTTTTCCATCCATCGCCGGCGGAGATTCGGCGCGCGTGGCGTTGATGGTTCGGATGGTTTCGGGAAATGCGTTCTGACCGTGCGCAGAATGCGCGGCAACGCCAGTGATCATGACCATGATGTAAACTATCCTTTTAATGGGGGACTCCGCGGGTTTGAAACTGTTGGGTTGCCGGGTGGCAACCGGCATTCTCAAAGGAAATAACTTGACGATGCAATGGATATTTCCAAGCTTATCGGTCAGTGCCGTGGTCCATGTATTCTTTGTCCAATATCAGAGTGTCGTCGGCCTCATCGACGATCTGCTCGGACACCTGAGAGAACCTCGGATTCAGGATCGTGCACTCGGATACGCCTTTGGCGATTTTTATCCCTGTCTTGCCGCTGGCGAAGTAGAGGTAGTTCAGATGCATCGTGTCGCCGCGGCGCATGTCGACGCCGGTGTTGAAGCCCTCAATAGTGGTGTTGCTGATCACAAACTGATTGGTCGTATTGATGAGGAATGCGGTGCCGATGTTGCCGATGATACAGTCGTAGAAACCGAAACCGATGGAACTGTTGTTCACCTCGATCGCCGTATCGCAGGCCGCGACCGACACTTTGCGAAAGGTGTTGTACATGGACGCCTCGTTGCCGCCGTCCAGCAGGATCCCCTTGGCGAATCCTCTGATCTGCACATCCTCGACAAGCGAATAGCTTTGCTTGGTGTAATCCATACCCACTTCGCTGGATTGGCGGTCCATGCCGTTGAGGGTCAGCCCCCTGATCCGCCAGCCGGAGGTACGCACCGACGGATCGGGAGCCTGCAACATGGTCTTGACGATGCCGCGCAACACCGCCCGAGCACCGATCAGGCGCGTCTTGTTGCGCAACTTGATTGTCTTGCTCACCGCATAGGTGCCGGCCGGCAGGAAAACTCGCCCTCCCTGATGGCAGGCATCGATCGCGGCCTGGATGGCAGCGGTGTCATCGGTCTTGCGGTCGGCCTTGGCCCCCCACCATTGGGGATAGACTTCCTTGACGAACCGTGAGTCAAACAGAACCTGGCCGGGCCCCTCGAAAATGTGCGCCAGCGGCGCCTGGATCGGCCCGGCAATGGTCAGTGCCGCACCGTCGGCAACCGCGACCCGGCCGCCCATTTCAAACTGCAGACAAATATTCGAGGGCACTTGTAGATCGTTCGCGACGGATTCCACCGATTTGATTTTTAACGTTGCCGGCTTGTCCCCGAGATCGAACACCTGCCGCGCCAGCCCCTTCAGTTTAGACCGATCGACGGGCGCGGGCTTCGGCAGGCGCGACCTGCCATCGACATAATGCGCTCGGACCTCCCGTGCCGACAGTGGCCGGCGGTATATACGTACCTCGTCGATCATGCCGTTGAAATAGGCATCACGGGTGCGTCCGATCCAAACGCTTTGCCCGCTGCTCTTGATTGGTTCCGACAGGGAGTACATGGCATCCAACTCGCCGTTCAGATACACCCGCATCTTGCTGCCGTTATAGGTGCCGACCACGTGCGACCACTCGCCCAAGGGGACGGGCACCCGCGGGTTGTTCCCGCCGCCGGATACATAGAACCACGCTGTCGAGTTGGCATTGAATGCGAGGGCATAGGACGAATGCGTCTTGCCGATGATCCACGTCTCGCCCGGCGGTCCGGTGTACGGGTAGATCCAGGCCTCCAGCGTGATGTGTTCGCTGATATCCAGGATCTCCGCGTCGCCGCAATCGACGTAATCATCGACACCATCCAGTTTCAGCGCGGTGCCGATGCCGGCATCGGGCGTCCAGGCGGCGCCGTTTTTCAAAACGCCGTTGTTGTTGTTGTCAGTGCGGTCGCGGGCGGTCTCGCCGTCGCCGGCTTCGAAGGTCCACCAGGCCACGAGGTCGCTGTCCCCGAGATAATCCAGGGCAGCGCTGCTGAACGCCGTGTTCAGGGCAACCAGAACCACGGTCATGAGTGTGCGAGTTGTCATCAGTCCTCCGTATCAAAGTTTAGTGTCAGCGGTTCTTTTATGAAGCTGGTGCCGTACCCCATGGCCATGCCTCTGATCCCCTTTTTCATCACCACTTTCTTACGGGTACCCCATGTAGTGTAGAACGCCAGCCCGGTATCCTCGAGATTCCCGACCAGCCACTTGCAGAACGCGCCATGCCCAGGCCACCAAATGTCTGTGTATGCCTTGGGATAGCTTACGATCTTCAACCGGTAGGCCTCGAAGGTATCGACGCCGGTTTTCAGTTCCTGCCAGTTTTCCGGCGTCTCTTTTGTCTGCCAAGTGCGATAGGCAATGAGCATCTCGGTCAGCAGCTTAATGAAATCAAACTGGTCCCTCGAAAGCCGGACCCAGCCCTGCGTCCGTTCTGTCTCGGCCTCCTTTTCCGCTTTCTGGATGAGCGCTTCAAGCTGTTGAAGAAACGCGGGTGGATACTGGGCCAGAAACAAGTTGGGCGTGTTCAACCACCGCGGCAACCTGGTGTTCCGGCCGTTCGCGGAGATGTCATTCTTGTCGATCGGTACCACGTCACGCAAGCGTGCTTCCAGCACGTCGAAAAACTGCGTCATGGTGCCGCTCGCCTTGCCGTACACGCCGTTACAGTATTCCTCGATGATGGCTTTGTAATCCTCAGACGGATCGCCCATCAGCCTGCCGGCCATATAGAAGACCCGGCCTTGCAGACCCCATATCGCCTCGGGATCCAGGCCCAGACCTACAAAGCCTTTCCTGTGCAGATACTGGACTCTCTCGGCTGTTTCCCCGGCCGTCATGTGGAGATTCAATCCCATCTGGCACTGGGTGTTGAACCAAACGCTGAAACCCGCCAGGCCGGCGACCTTGCCGGACCAGGCCTCGATATACTCCGGATCCATGTGCATGAGCTCGCCGATTACATTGTCGCCGAAATAGTTGATCTTCTTCGACGGCCACGCTGTCGGTGCATAGCACATGAGCATGACCATCTTGTCCGGGTGGGATTTGGCTACTTCGTCAATTACCGCCTTGTGCAGAAGGAATAGCCGCTCCGGCGGGTTGTCCCTGAGTTTTGTCCGCTGAAATTTCTCCCAGCGCATGCCCGTGGGGAAGCCACGATAGTTATCCAGTTTCTCGCATTCGGGGCACTGGCACCGGCGATAGCCGTCCTCCTGTCCGATGGATTTCCAGTCCAATCCCCCATCGAGTCGATCTCGCACGTATTCCACCAGCAGCCTTTTCACATCAGAATTGCTCGAGCACAGGTGATGTCCATACGGCGATTCTCTGGTCCATTCGGCATTCCTGCGCTCGCCGCCAATCAGGGCATAGTACTCGGGATGGGCCTTGCCGTATTTCTGCTGGGAGACAGCCGCATAGTAGGTGTGCCCGCCCGCCGCCACCTTGACAGCCTTGCGATAGTTGTTGGCCAGCGCGGCGATCGCCTTGCCCGGCTCGCCCAGAACATTCTCGTCATACGGGGAGCGGTTGCCGTTGTAGGCGAAGGCCGGCTGGAAGATCTCGTCGAGGTCTTGCGGAACGAAAATATTCTCGCTCTGTGGGACGAGCTCTCCCTGGGGGCCGGGAAGAAACCACCGGACCCCGCAAAAATCCTCGAGGAATTTGATGACCGCCCTGCACGTGCCTCTGGCGCCAACCCAGTCGCATGTCTGACTCGAATTGCCGTCACCCGGAACGGCCTGCACATTGAGTTCGGGATCATCCAGGCCAAGCAGGTAAAGCACGTTATCCTTCACAATCAGCTTGCAGCCGTCGTACTTCAGGCCGCTGCTGTCAATGCCGTCCCTGGCGGCCATTCTCGTCTGACCGACTGAGATGAGGGCGCCCGAAGGCGCCGCCATGTCTTCGGTGATTGCGCTGAGCTTTGCACCCGTGGCTTTCTGGACATATTCCTGAAGCCACTTGACCGCCTCATTGGTCCACTTGCCTGGATTCGCAGGTGTCACAATGGTGGCTGTTGCCCGGCCGCCTTTTACAAGAGTCAGCATTTGTTTCGGTTTCAGTTCGAGCAGGACCACGTCATCCAGGAAGAATGATCCGCTCCCATTCATCGAGTCGGGCGGCACACCTCGGAAAATCACTTTTGAAAGACCTCTCCCAGCCGGAACGTTTGCCTTTGCCGGCGTAAACTTGGCGAGCCATTCGTCGTCGAGCCCGCCTTGGAACCTTTCCTTTCCAATCGACTTGCCGAGCAAATTAAAATATTCGAGTTCCAGATACGCGTTGCCGCCGGGGCGGCTGTTTCCATTGCCGCGGTATGCCCAGTGAAAACGCTTCAAGGAGTAATTGGCCGTTCCAGCCGATGTGCCTAAATGCATGGCTCCGACTGTGATGCCGTGGCCGCCGAATCCAAAACTACCCACCTGCATGCCGCTGATCGGTTTGGGGGTACTTTTAGAAGTGGAAACGTGTGTTCCCCAATAATTCGGTGCTGAGGATTCGTTCGTCCATTTGGCGACAACCCCCTCCGGCGTCCCCGCGTCAGTGAACTTGCCACCCGCCGCGGGAAAGCCTTGCCCCTGCTCAAAGCTTATAACAACTTCTGCGGCACCGGCAGCGGCTTCACCGCCAATCGCCGCAATCGCCACCACCAGCCATAACTTTTTCATGCCATCACCCTTGGACCATAGAGACGCTTTGCCACAATTGTCCGGCAGTCACGTCACGCAACAGTCCCAACCGGCTCGCCGTGAGACGCGCGCCCGCCTTCGAAAGGCTACGGCGGGCAGGTGTCGACGCGTTCTACTCGAAATCCAGCGTCAGCGGCTCTTTAATAAAACTGTAGTAATACGACTGGCCATAGCCCATCGGCATCCCGCGAATGCCTTTCTCCATCACGACTTTCTTGCGCTTTTCCCACGGCACATAAAAGGCCACCGAGGTGTCCTCCAGGTTGCCGCAAAGCCATTTGCAGAACGTTGCATGCCCGGGCCACCAGACATCGGTGTATGACTTCGGATACGTGACAATCTTAAGCCGCCATGCCTCGAAGGTGTCGACGCTGGCTTTTAGTTCCTGCCAGTTTTTCGGTGTCTCTTTTGTCTGCCACGCACGATAGGCGACCAGCATTTCAGTCAACAGCCTGACAAAATCGAACTGGTCGCGCGACAGGCGCACCCATCCCTTGTTGCGCGGCGTATCCGCGGTGACTTCGGCACGCTGCATCAGGGACTCGAGCCGGGCAAGCACGTCGGGCGGATACATCGCCAGGAACATGGCGGACGTGTTCAACCAGCGCGGCATCTGTGTGTTGCGCGCGTCTGCTGCAATGTCGTCGTCGCTGATCGGTACCACCTGGCTCAGTCGCTGCTGCGCCAACTCGAAAAACTCGAGCATCGAACCCGATGCCTTGCCGTAAACACCGTCGCAATATTCGCTGATGATCGCGTTGTAATCCTGCGTCGGATCGCCCAGCAACCGGCCCATCATGTAAAAGACCGGTCCTTCGAGTCCCCACGTGGCTTCCGGGTCCAGGCTGATCGCGACAAAGCCGTTCTCGTGCAGGTAACGGATCCGTGTCGCCGCCTCCTCCGCAGTCATGTGGAGGTTCAAGCCCATCGGGCATTGGGTGTTAAACCAGTATGTAAAACCCGCGAGGCCGGCGACCTTGCCACGCCATGCTGCGATGTATTCGGGGTTGAGGTTCATCAACTCACCGATGATTTTGTCGCCGTAGGAGTCGATCTTCTTTGACGGCCAGGCAGTGGGTGCATAGCACATCAGCATGACCATCTTGTCCGGCCGGGACACGGCGAGGGCGTCGGCAACGCCCTTGTGAAGTTGGAACAGGCGTTCGGGCGGCGCCTCTATGAGCGCCGAATTCTGGAATACTTCCCAGCGCATCCCCTCGGGTGGGTCGCGATAGTTGTCCAACGCATCACACGGATCGCATTGACAGCGCAGGTAACCGTCCTCCTGGCCGATGGAGACCCAGTCGAGGCCCTGGTCGAATCGCATCTCCATGTACTCGGTCAATATCCGCTTGACATCGGGATTGGAGGAACACAGGTGGTTGCCCGGCCCGGTGCGCTTGCCGTTGAGGAGGGCGAAGTACTCGGGATGGTCGTCGAAGTACTTCTCGGTCGGCACCGCGTGGTAATAGGTGTGCCCGCCCGGTGACACTTTGACCGCCTTACGATAATTGTTGGCCTGCGCGGACAGCGACTTCCCCGGTTCGTTCAGAATGTCTTCGTCATACACGGAACGTCCATCGGAATAAGCGAAAGCCGTTCGGCCGGTCTCGTTCAGATCGCGGGGTACACCGATGTCCGTTGCCTTTGGGACTCGTTCGCCTTGCGGGCCCGGTAGGAACCAGCGGACCCGGCAAAAGTCCTCGAGGAATTTGATGACCGCCCTGCACGTGCCGCGGGCACCGACCCAGTCGTGGGTGTTGGTTCCGACATGATCACGACCCAGCAGGTAGAGCACATCACCGGCGACGACAAGGCGGCAGTCGTCCCACTTTAATCCGGTGGTGTCGACACCGGCCTCCCGCGCCATCTCTGTATGCCCGAGGCTGATCAGCGTACCGGCGGGGGCATTGCCTTCGGTCGAGATCGGCAGCTGCGCACCGCTGACTTTCTCGACGTACTCCTGCAACCACGCCGCGGCCGTTTTCGTCCACATCGGCGCATCGTCGGGGATAACGATCGTGCATGCGCTCTTGCCTGCTTTGACCAGTGGGAGTTTCGACACGGGTTGGATCTCCAAAAGGGTTGCGTCGTCAAGGAAAAACGTGCCGGAACCGATCGCCGGGTTGGGGGGGACGCCCCGGAAAATGATTCTCGACAGCGCCTTGCCCGCCGCCAGTGTTATCTTTGCCGACTCGAATTTTGGTGTCCAGTCATCGTTGAGTCCGCCGGTGAACTTTTCCTTGCCCACCGATCTGTCCTGCAGGTCGATGCATTCGACTTCCAGGTACGCATCGCCGCCTGGACGACTGTTGCCGTTGCCGCGGTAGGCCCAATGAAAACTGACCAGTGCGTAGTTGGCCGGGGTTCCCGAGGTATTCAGATGAATTGACCCTACGGTAACACCGTTGCCGCCGTCGCCAAATCCCGCGATCTGCTTGCCGTTGATCGGCGCCGGCCCGTCTTGAGACCGGACGCCGAGCGGGCCGTCATCGGCAAACCACATATTGGGTGCCGCTGAATCGTTGGACCATTTCGTCACGACAGTTTCCGGTACGGCACTGTCGGTAAATTCAACGCCTGCGGCTGGAAAGCCCTGGTCCTGTTCGAAGCCAAGGACAACCGTACGCTGACCGCAAATCGGGGAAACCGCCCCAAGTGTCAGTGCCAATGCCAAGGTCCAATGCAACCGGCGCAAATGACAAGTCACTTCATGACCTCCTTTAGATTGTTACCGGCCAGGGCCCGGATCGGTGATGCCTGGCCGCCGTGTTCACCCAATCGAAAAATTACGAATTATTGAACAGCTGCCAGATAGACTTGCCGCCCTTCCTCCTGCGCCCGCCGGCCCGCTTCGACGATCGCCATCAACTCGAGCATCGATGTGCTCGAAACCGGTGCGGTCCCTGTGGCCGCCATGCTCTTGAGACTCTCAAGAGTCCGCACGCCCGCATGCGGGAACAGGGAATCGTCAATAAACGGTGAATGAATCACTCCCGTTTGTCCATACACATCGCAGCGGAATCCGCAATAAATGTGGCGTGCCACGACATAATTATTCATCGCCAACACATCGAACGGCTCCCCGCCGGCGTTTGGATAATGCAGATGGAGATACTCGAACGGCCGGGTCCCCATGCACTGCACATACTCGACACCGTCGCCGAAGAGCCCCTGGGCCAACGACAGCGTGTGGAAAATTCCCGCCAGATTACCCTCTTTGCCAACCGCACCGCGGACCACCCCCTGCACGACCGGTGCGATCTCAGCAAACCGACTGCGAAATCGATCCGCGTGCGGCGACATGCGCAGCAGCGATGTGCTCATCAACGGTGCTTTGTGCTTCTCGGCAAGTTCGACCATCATCCGGGCATCCTGCAGGGAGCTGGAGAATGGTTTATCCACAAACGTCGGGATGCCACGTTCCAGGGACGGCGCTGCCAATTGTAAATGATCATCACCTGCCGTATAACAGTCGGCAACAAATACCAGGTCGACATCCGTGCACAGTTCTTCAATCGTATCACAGACTATCGGCCCGCCGTTGAAGACCGTCGCCATTTCTTCCGCTGCCTTTCGATCCGCGTCCCAGAGTTTCGAGAGCTTGAGCCCGGATACAGTTGGCGCCGTGAGTTCTTCGGGGCGGTCCCAATAACCGCCGTAGAACAGCCAATGCAGACCAGGCTGTGCGTCCCGGAAGCGAACGGGATCGTGCGCCGCAAATAAAGCCGCGTACCAGTAGGCATGCAGGTCACAACGAATCATGCCAATACGAACCGTGTTCATTGATGCCCCCGTGTGCGCGGTCTATACTCAGTGACTATGGTTGAGTAGCTACTGTCCGAACGAAAATACTTGCGGCGTGTGACGAATGACGTCAGCCGGGTCTGGGGTCTTGCCTCACATGCGGCAGGAGCCTCCCCACGAGTTTTGGAAACGCGGATTTCCGCCCAGGTAATAGTTGCGTTCAATGAATGTTTCCCACTTGAGGGGGTTGTGCAAGTGGCGCAAACGCGACTGTATGCACAGGACGGTTTCATTCCCAGGTTGCCGTCGGGAGGAACGACGTGCCGAGAACGGCATTCGTGCCGTTGGCACGGTATTTCGTGACGGCGAAACGGCCCGGGTCGCACGCCCTCCATTGTTTGTATTTTACCCCCGTACAACCTAAAGTTCAGCCTCATTAGCTTGTGTGTGGCACTCGCGTCTTCCCTATACTTCCCGGGACACGTTTGATGAATCGGAACGTTACTTTAGGACCCCTTCCCGCCCGTGGTGCCGGCGTGACCGGTACTTGCAGTCGCACTATGCCCGATGAACTTTTGGCGCTATCTCTGCCGGGAGCGGGGCGACGGGGGCGGCGATCCAGGTTTACCTTGATCGAATTGCTGGTAGTCATCGCCATCATCGCCATCCTGGCGTCGATGCTGTTGCCGGCGCTCCAGTCCGCCCGTGGTCGGGCGCGCATGATTTCCTGTCTGAACAACCTCAAGGAGGTCGGGTTTTCGATGAACATGTATGCCGGCGACTACGATGGATTTCTGCCGGCGCTTTATCCAACGACGAACCCGTACTTCCTACGTTGGCACTACGAGATCAGCGAATATATGGGGCCTGGTGGCGATACGTCCCAGGCGTTTGGTGAAGACTACATGCGCTGCCCCAGCCAACCCGACGACTGCTACCGCACCTACGGCGCTAATTACCCCAGTGTCTTCCGTACCGTTGGCTGGGAGTCGGCGGAGGTCAATCGCCATGCCAAGCTCAAAAACGTCCCGGTAAATGTGCTGATGGTCGGTGACTCGACCAACCGAAACTGGGGCATGGGCGACCGTAATACGAGTGCCATCATCTTCAACCCTGCCGGATGGTGCATGGACACGAATTACGATGGTGTCGGAGGGAACGACTCGTTCGGGCCGCATGTGACCGATACGGGGCCTTATCAGTCATGGGGGCCGTTGCATTACGGCGGCGGCAATTTTGTCTTCAGCGACGGACACGCCAAATACGTGAAGATTATCGACTGGGAGAACAATCAGGACGGCATGTGGGGCACCGACGACAATTCGCTTGGCGACTGCGGTGTCGCACCCGGTTACGCGATATACTGACCCGTTTCAGTCGGGGCCTTCGTCTTGTCACTTATCCCACAAGTGCGCTGGTCGCGCCTCCCTCTTTCATTCTGATCCTGCTCACTTCATAATCTCCTTCAAATACACCGGTCGCCCCAGTTTTACCGACTTGCGTCCGGCCTCCACGATAGCGATCTTCTCCTTCAACGAATCGGTCGACACCGTCGGCTTGCCGGTTCGCATCATTTGCCGAAACAGCTTGACGATGATCTCCCCCCCCGCCAGGAACTCCGGATCCCCGATTGCCGGCGAGTGGATTGCGCCGCCCCTGCTGTATGCCGATGCAAAGAAGTCGCAACGCTCGGGGAACGTGTCGAGGTCGGTGTTGAGCACCAGCGCCTCCTGCCCGTTCTTGTAGTGAAGATTCAAGTACGTCATCGGCGCTACCATCGCACCGTTTTCGACGACCGTTGACTTGGTGCTGTTCAGTTCCGGCGGCAGGTCAGGCAGAAGCGGAGTCGTCCCCATCGCCTGTACCCACTCCACACCGTCGCCGAGCAGGTTTCGAATCAGCGCGATCCCGTGAATCACCCCGGCCAACCCGGCGCCACCGACGCCCTTTGCCACAACCAGTGTGACCGGATCAATCTCGGCAAACCGCTTCCGAAACAGCTTGAGGGTTGGATTATGTTCCAGTAACGACGCCGACATGATGATCGTCTTGTTCGCCTTTGCCAGGTCAATCATCTTGCAGCACTCCCGGTAGGTCGGCGCGAACGGCTTGTCCATGAATACCGGAATACCTTTCTTTAGGAATGGCGTTGCCAGTTTCACGTGATCATGGCCGTCTCCACTGCAGTCCGCAATAAACGCCGCATCGACCCCTTCTGTTGCTTCCCGGATCGTCCGGCATGGTTTCGGTTTGCCCCGAAATGTCTCCGAAAAATCCTGAGCCTGTCGATAGTCCGCATCCCAACAGCGCACAATTTCGAACCCTGGGACATGCGGACTGTGCAGTTGGTTGGGATCTCTCATGTCGGCAAAATAGTAGTGGCACACCGGATTGTTACGGAGGAAAATCATCGGATCACACTTTTCCATGAACGGCCCGTACCAGTAACCATGGGTATCGCAACGCAACAGCGCGAGTCGTATCTTTCGATTGCCAACGCCCTTGAATGCCATCGTCATAATCTCCTAAAGTGATGTCGTGAAAAGTTCTTAGCGGAATCGCAACAACCGCCAACCGAAGGCGGGCAGTGTGTTGTCCAGTTTCGCTTTACGCCCGGTGATTGCATCCGTGATCTGCATTTCTTTCCCTGCCAACCCTAATGCCCGCAGTTTTAACTTCAATTCAATCCGTGTCCGTTTCCGATTCAAATTCGATACGACCGCGAGTACGCCGTTTTTCTCATGCCGATACAAGCTGACATAGCCGCCCGCGGTGATCGACGCGACATACTTCTGATTGCGCCAGTACGGCAGCCATTCCGCGCCCTTGCGATCGAATGCCGTCATTGCCTTCCAGATGCGACCGGTAAGTTCCACCTTTTTGCCGACGTCGTTCGGGCGCATTGGAATGTCGTGAAGCAGGCAGATCGACCAGGCCTGCTCAAAGGAAAAGCCTGCGCCATAGCATAAGAATTCACCAGGCACACCCCATTGATGCCCCATGAACTCAGCTCGAAACGTATCCAGCGGCAGCAGGTCGGCTGCGGTATCCATGCCTTTTACTGCCTGGAATTGCTCGCCGTCCCAATAGCTCGTGGCCCAGGCCAGAGTCGGCATCACCATGCACGTTGAGTTATGGACATTGACCTGTGCATCCGGGCAGCGATCCCGTACCGCATTGTATAGACGGCGCATTGCGCTGCGGACACCAAAGATTGGGAAGCTCTGGCTTATAGTGCCACCGGATTTCACATTGCCGCAGCCGTGCAGCGTGTTGCAACAGCCAAACGGATATTCTGTCCCATCGAGATAAACACCGTCGACGCCAAACTGGTCCATGGTACGGGCAATCGCATCGACAGTGAAGTCCTGCCAGGCGTCGTTGAGGCAGACACACCAAGCCGACTGATCCGGCTGCGGCGGTTCGTGGTACAACGGGTAACCGCGCTTGGGCAGCACCAGGTTGGTTATTCCAAAATCCCGCCACTCCGGGGCCAGGTCGGATACGAGGAAACTGTAATACAACAGAATCTTCAAACCGCGGGAGTGACAATCCTCGACGATCTTTCGCACTTGCTTTTCATTGGTCGGAATCCAGTGCCCTTCGATGTCGGTCCATTGTTCATGAATGATTACCGTCCGGACGCCGGCCTCCACGAAACGATCCAGCTTCGCCGGTGCCAATTCCAGTGGCTTCTCATGTCCCGTGACGGATGTCCCGATATGGGTGATGCGGTAATCCCAGGCATCCTGCTCCAGCGGCTTTACCGGAGTTGCTTGCATGCCAAACGTGTAGTGCTGCGGACCAAACAGATCGATCGCCCGATCGTCGCCTGCCGCATCACGAGTCGCCGCGGCCTCCAGCTCCGGAGTCGAGATCCACTCCGCGGGCTTCTCCGATGCCGGCCGCAGTCGAACCGGCTGCGAAATAACATGCAACCGCAACAGCACGCGATTGCCTTTGGGCGTGATCTCCGTCACCAATCCGTTCGCCGGCGGATGCCAGTTGCGGTCGGACTCACAGAACCAGGCCAGTCCCCGGCGGTCGTCGCCCAACCAGACATACGGCCGAAATCCCATCAGCACGGGTTCGTCCGGACGCTTGCCGGAATTCTTCGCCATTCCCCAGAGGCCGGGGAAATGATACAGGTATTCGGCATATCGTCGATGCACAGCGATCTCGACACCGAGCGAATCAACCTGGGTCGCACGAGTACCGGTAACCGACCAGTCGTAACGAATCACCCCGTCGAACTCGATGCGTGCCCGCATCGAAATCTTCAAACCCTGCCCGATCAGCTGTTGCTCGAGCTCGATCGTGTCGCGATCAGCCGAGAGGACCCGAATCTTGTCACCGCGCAATCGCAGTGACTTGCCGTTGACAACACCGAAGAATCGCACAGGCGCCGCAAGGATGTCCGCATCCGCTGCGCATACCGAGTCGAGAATCGTACCGGCTGCGAATCCGTAGTCGCGCAGGGCGCAGCCGACCGACAGTTTCTGTTTGTCTGATTTGTCGATCGTCAGCGGTGTCCACGGTTTCGGCACTTTTCGCGTAATGCCGGTGCGGGATGCAAACCAGTCCGGCACTTCGTCCGGCATCGTGTCCTGGATCAATTCCACGGACATCTGCTGGCCAAAGGCGTCGAATGCCCGGGCATCGAGTACGGCACAGCCAACCGGCACTTTGCTCATGTCGAACTTGTATGGTCGCCCGATGGCTGTCGCCATATTGGCGATCTTTTTCCTGTGAATGATCTGCGCGCTATTCCGATGGCGAACGGACAACTCAACAGTTGTCTCGTTCAGAAGGAAGGCATCGCCGATCCGCGCTATAACAACCGTTAATTCAGTCTGTTTGAATTGCGTGTACGCACGCAACTGCAGGGTCCGGGGAGACTGTCTTGTGGTTGGCATGAGTCCTGGATTTTATAGAGGTTTGCAACGACGAGTTCGTAGTCTATCACCGATATGATGAGTTTACACATGGTGATTTTCGCCGAATGCGCGAGCTGCCGTCGGAAGTGCCGGAAAACACACGATCGCCCTGATGGCAATCGAGTTGACGCATGTGTGTTCTGTGATTCCGAGAGGAGGAGCCTCCAGGCGTGGCCTGATGGTCAGCTGTGGCAAGTGGCACGCATGCCGAGGCGGCGGAGTGGTGGCGCAGGTCGCGCTGATCAGGGGCATGGCAAAGAGCAGTACCAGCGCGGTTTCGCGTACGCTTTGGGCGACAGTGTGCCTGGAACTGCAGTGGCTGGCAGAGCGGGGGGGGCAACGTCCGGAAATGCTGAAGCCCGCAAGGGGGTCTCGCGGGCCTCAGCGTCTGATAGGGATGGATAGGGGGCTGTCGTCTCGTCTACGGATTCATCTTGGTATTGATGAGGGCGTCTATTTCGGAGCCGATATCGCAGGTGCCCTCGCAGATGTTGGTGCTGATCAGCAACGTATTGACAATGACCTGAGCGGCAGCCTGGGTATCCACAAAATTGGTCGGTATATTCTCGCCCATAACCAGGCACGCCAAGTCAACCGCGCCATTGGCCACGTCGGCGCATGCTACGCAATCGGCAGCGGCACCATCCTGTCCCTGCTTGCCCTGCGGTCCCTGGGCGCCAGCGGCACCATCCGAACCGGCGGCACCATCCGAACCGGTGGCACCATCCGAACCAGCGGCACCATCAGAGCCAGCGACGCCATCCGAACCGGCCTTGCCTTGCGGGCCTTGTGGGCCGGGAGTGAGAGAGATACTGTCGATCTGGGTCTGGAGATCGGCGATCGCATTCTCAGCGTTAAAAACTATCTCCACCAGCTCGAGACTTTCCAGGTAGAAAGTCGAGCCTCCGGACGGCGGCGTCATGACCATCAGCACTTTCGACAGCGGAATGCCCGAGACGGAGGCCTGCGCGAGCGTGAGCAGGGGCTTCCAGGCGGGGTTGAGTCCGCCGCAGAACGTGTCGGTCCAGATGGCGTCGCCCGCCAGATCATAGTAGGTCACATCGAGGGTCGCGGTTGTGGCGCCAAGCCCGTCCGAGGCGCAGGCGCTGTTACCACTGCCGCGATAGGCCCAGTAGAACGAGTTCAGGTATTGCTGTTTCGTGTCCGTGAGGATGAGCTCGAGCGTGGTCACTCCGCTGTCGGTGTCGACCTTCGCCATCTGGGCGCCGTCGACGTTGTCGGGTTGCACGTCATTGGTACAGCCGTCCGAATCGCACACCTTGATAGAAGGATTGTTGCCGGTAACGTTCCAAGCGCTGATCAAGTTAGCCGGTATCCCTTGGTCGGTGAAAGCACCGCCGGCCGCCGGGAAGCCGCCGCTTTCCTCGAAGCTGATCGTCCTCGCATTGCCGTCCTGAGCGATCTCGTCGAACTGCAGGCTTTCCAGGTAGAACGTCGAGCCGCCCGCCGGTGGCGTCATGGCCATCACTACGCGTGACAGCGGCACGTCCGAGAAAGAGCACTCCGCGAGCGTCATCAGGGGGCGCCAGTCCGGGTCGAGTCCGCCGCAGAATGCCTGGGTACCCAGTTCATTGTCGTCGAGGTCGTAGTATGTCACCTCGAGGGTCGCGGTCTGTGTGTTGTACGGGACGTCAAAGTAATCGGGGCAGGCGCTTACACCACTGCCGCGATAGCTCCAGTAGAACGAGGTCAGGCTGCGTTGCTTGGTGCCTTCCAGTACGATCTCGAGCGTGGTCACTCCGCTGTCGGTGTCGACCTTCGCCATCTGGGCGCCGTCGACGTTTTCGGGTTGCACGTCATTGGTACACCCGTCCGAATCGCACACCTTGAGAGAAGGATTACTTCCGGTGACGTTCCAGGACTTGACCACGCCGGCCGGCAGTCCCAGGCCGCCGAAGAAATCGCCTTCGGAGAATCCCTCGCTAACCTCGAAACTGACCAATTCCGCGTCGGTCGTCAGCGCCCATCCTGTCATCAGCAATACCGCACACGCCAATAGAGAGTTCAGCTTTGCACCCATGATTTCCTCCTTACACATTGTTTTTATTTACCGCGAAACGTTATCACGAATGACGGTTGAACCCGGGAAAAACAGCCCAGAGCCCACTGTCGCCACTCACTTCGTATACAGGCAGTATAGAAAATCATCTTTCAAATTGCAACATTTTTTTTGCATATACACCGAAAGAACTGCGGCCGAACCGTGTTGCCACAGTCAGCAGTTCTCGGCGTAACGCGCCCGATATTTTACTTGGAATTTCTGAAAAAAAAACCTATACCATTCAGTTACCGTCGGTGGCCGGAAGGTCGATAATCACATACATGAAATTATAAAAAAATAAGGAAAACAGAGGTATGAATCAGGTAAAGACGCTTCGCCTACTATCGGGACTGACGGGAACATGGATCAGCAGGTTGTCTGCCGTTGGTATGAAACTGAGCCTACTTTTTGCCGTTTTGTTCATGTGTGCCATGTCCAGCAGTTCCTGGGCTGCGGCGCCGGTAATCACCTCGGTCGGTGGCGAAGCGACGGCCAATTTCCCTGAGAATGCTTTTCTTATCTATCACACCGACGTGCTTGGGACACGTCACTACGTGAAAGTAAACGACGCAGTGGGGGGCGACGCCGCGACCTGGACGGTCCCGAGCGGGGTGGCGTACCATCTAGAGGCAGTAAGCGGCAGGGAACTCGCTGCTATTTTTACAATTAATAGAGATGGCAACAGTGGGGTATATTATCTATCGGCTAAAGCTATTTGGATGGACGGGCCTGTGTGGGGATACGAATATAACATATCCGGCGCTGGTGTTCGAAATATTGTAACGAGAGAGTACGGGACGAAATTACATCTTAGCAACAGGCTCCACGCCACTATCAGCAGCAGCACATTCAGCTCTGACTGGAATGGTGTATTCGCCTGGAGCACCGACAACCCACAGGGGCGTGGTGGACACGGCGCCCCCCCAGACGGAGGAGGTGAAACGCCTGTCCCCGTCGGGAGCGGGGTAGACGCCGGGAACTTTCAAGAAAAAGAGTTTGATGTCACGACCGGGGTACGCGCTGGGAACGACCCGTTATTTACGTGGCGGCTAGACGGTTCCGACGTAACCCAACGAAATTGGTATGCTGAATTTGTTTTGGCAGAAGTGGGTGTACAGGTGGTGGAGAATGTGCAAACGGTCGCTACGGTAACCGCCACAGACGCTGATACAACCGATACGCTGACCTACAGCACTAGCGGTGGCGCCGACCAGGCGCTGTTTACGATTGACTCGTCGACAGGAGCCCTAAGCTTCAACACCGCGCCCGACTATGAGACGCCCACGGATCAGGGCACGGACAATCAATACGAAGTTACGGTCCAAGTCTCCGACGGTACGAACACCGATACCCAGGCCATCATCGTCACGGTGACTGGGGCCGATGAAGACCCGGTGATCAACATCGCACCAGCCTTCACCAGCAGCCCGGTCACCGTTGCAACCGAGGGCAGCCCCTACTCCTACACTGTGACAACAAACGACGCTGATGGCGACGCCGTTACATTGGCAACCACGACCAAGCCCGATTGGTTGACAGTCCCGGGGGTCGAAGTTCTTTTGCAGACGGATTTCTCAGGTCGCACGGTGTCAGGCAAAACAGCAAGTAACATCTCCTGGACGACCAACGGGATTGCGGATCCGGGACCATTAACCGCTGTCGATGCTGCGCTGTTCAATTCAGCCAACACACAAGGCCACTTTGCACCCGATCGAAATGTCGACAACGAGGGGCCGTGGAGCGTAGCGATACCAATTCAGCTAAATGTTCCGGAAGTTACACTGGAGAATGTCGTTTTCGATTGGCAACATTTCAGCAACGCTGGAGCATTTCAAAGCCAATTGCGTAGCGTTAATTGGACGGGCACGGTGGCAGGCGATAATTCGGGGCTGGTTTCGACCGAAACTGCCTTGAATGTGTCTGGCATATCCGGCAGCCAAACTTTGACCTTTGCTATCCCTCTCGTATTAACCAACAGCGAAAACTGGACTTTTACGTTAACCGCGCAAGGTACTACCGGCGGAAACAATACCGGTCTGGACGCAATTGCCATCTACGGAACCGGAAACATAGCTTCCGATTATGTCCTCTCTGGCACACCCGCCAGCGATGATGTTGGCGACCACCCGGTCATCTTAGAAGCCACAGATCCCGACGGCCTTACCACCACCCAGGAATTCACGATTGCCGTGGCCATCGCCAATTCTGCACCGGCCAATACGGTGCCGGGGCCGCAAACAGTCGCTGAAGATACCGCACTTGCGATCACTGGCCTGAGCGTCAATGATGTGGACGGCAACCTGGCCACCACTCAATTGAGTGTCACCGAGGGGATTCTGATGGTAAGTGTCGCTGGAGACGCAACCATCAGTGCTGGTGCCAACTCAACCTCTACCCTTACCTTGAGTGGCACACAAGACGCGATCAATGCCACACTTGCTACCGTCAGTTATCAGGGCAACCTCAACTATAACGGCGACGATACGCTGACGATGCTCAGTACCGACAGCGCCGGGACGCCATTAACCGACACAGACACTGCGGCCGTTACGATCACCGGGACCAACGATCCCCCGGTCGCGACTGCAGCGACGAACGCTGGCACCGAGGATGGCGCCATTATCACTGGCACGTTGCTCTCATCGGATGTCGACGACAACGCGACAGCCTCTTACTCGCTCGATCCGCCCGTTGCGGGGCTCGCAATCGCCACAGACGGCAGTTACAGCTTAGATCCAGGCGATGCAGCCTACCAGTCGCTGGCAGCTTATGCGACCATGGAGGTGGTGGCCAACTGGATGGTCGATGATGGCCAAGGCGGCACCGACGCCAGCACATTAACCATCATCATCACCGGGACCAACGATGTACCCATCGTGGCAAGTGCGATTTCTGACATCAACGCGACTGAGGATGATCCGGACCTGGAGATTGACCTGACTCCCGTCTTCCATGACCCTGATTACGATGACAATGCCGCCATGACCTATGCGGTGCCTGGAAACTCAAATACCGCACTTGTTACCGCCATCGTGACTGGTAACGTCCTCACCCTCGACTTCCAGGACGACCAATATGGAACGGCCACGATCAGTGTCACGGCCAGGACCGGTGCCGACGGAACCTATGCCGATATGTTTACCGTGACCGTCACGCCGGCGGCCGACGCGCCGGTGATCACCTCGGGCGGAGGCGGCGCGACGGCCAATGTACAGGTGGTGGAGAATGTGCAAACGGTCACTACGGCAACCGCCACAGACGCTGATACAACCGATACGCTGACCTACAGCACTAGCGGTGGCGCCGACCAGGCGCTGTTTTCGATTGACTCGTCGACAGGAGCCCTAACCTTCAACACCGCGCCCGACTATGAGACGCCCACGGATCAGGGCACGGACAATCAATACGAAGTTACGGTCCAAGTCTCCGACGGTACGAACACCGATACCCAGGCCGTCACCGTCACCGTCACTGGGGCCGATGAAGACCCGGTGATCTCAGGCACTTTCGCCGGAGCGGTCACTGAAGGAGATATAGGCGATTCTGCCACGGCCACGGGTGATCTCGTCATCTCCGATGTCGATGCGGATGATGACCCGAGCTTCTCCGATGTTGCGACAAAAACTGGCGATAATAATTATGGAACGTTCGCCTTAACCGGCGGCACCTGGGTCTACGCGCTCGATCAGAATTCCGTGCAATCGCTCGATGCCGGTGATGCCGTCACCGACACCACCACTTTTACCGCCACAGATGACTCCACCCAAGCCATCACCGTCACGATCATCGGGACCAATGATGACCCGGTGATCTCAGGCACTTTCGCCGGAGCGGTCACTGAAGGAGATATAGGCGATTCTGCGACGGCCACGGGTGATCTCGTCATCTCCGATGTCGATGCGGATGATGACCCGAGCTTCTCCGATGTTGCGCCAAAAACTGGCGATAATAATTATGGAACGTTCGCCTTAACCGGCGGCACCTGGCTCTACACGCTCGATCAGAATGCCGTGCAATCGCTCGATGCCGGTGAGATCGTCACCGACACCGTCAACTTTACCGCCACCGATGGCTCCATCCAAACGATCACCGTCACGATCACCGGGACCGATGATGCATCGGTGATCACAGGCACCTTTGCCGGAGCGGTCACCGAAGGAGATATCGGCGATTCTGCCACGGCCACGGGTGATCTTGCGATCTCCGACGTCGATGCGGATGATGACCCGAGCCTCTCCGATGTTGCGACAACGGCTGGCGATAATAATTATGGGACGTTCGCCTTAACCGGCGGTACCTGGCTCTACACGCTCGATCAGAATGCCGTGCAATCGCTCGCTGCCGGTGAGATCGTCACCGACACCGTCAACTTTACCGCCACCGATGGCTCCATCCAAACGATCACCGTCACGATCACCGGGACCAATGATGCACCGATCGCGACTGCAGCGACGGGCGCTGCCACCGAAGATGGCGCCATCATCACTGGACAGCTGGCCTCATCGGATGTCGATGAGAGTGCCAGTGCCACCTTCTTTCTATCCTATTCATTTGACGGTCAAGCAGGGGAACCGCTTCCCAGCAGCTATGCTGCTGGGAATGTATTCAATGACCTGCAGAACAAGATAAATGAAGTCTTTACTTTGATCCCGCCGAGCTTTGGGCCTGGCATGTTAGGACTTGAGCGCCATCTGCTTGCCATTCGCGATGCAAATGAAGCATTGACCGGCTCTGGTTTTATCAACCTGGACCCGACAACGAATAGATTGAGAGAGCTTAGCCTGTTCTACAGCCGGCTGGACAACAACCAACAGGCAGTTTTTGATGCTGCTATTGATTCGGTTTTTCCACTTAATTCGGCCAGTTCTGATCTGATAAAGCAATTCATCATTGACACTGACCTATCAGCGGCGCGCGAACAAGAAATCAATGCTATCGAGAAGACACCTGAAATAATTGCAGCAGCCAGAGTACTTGCACTGCATGCGGTAGAATTCATTCGGTCAGTCATTGACGCGCCAATTGGACCTTATTCTTCTGACGGTCAACCAGGGGAACCGCTTCCCAGCAGCTATGCTGCTGGGAATGTATTCAATGACCTGCAGAACAAGATAAATGAAGTTTTTACTTCGATCGAGCCGGGTTTTGATCCTGGCATGTCAGAACTTGAACGCCATCTGCTTGCCATTCGCGATGCAAATGAAGCATTGACCGGCTCTGGTTTTATCAACCTGGACCCGACAACGAATAGATTGAGAGAGCTTAGCCTGTTCTACAGCCGGCTGGACATCAGCCAACAGGCTGTCTTTTATACTCTTATTGATTTGGATTTTCCACATAATTCGGGCAGTTCTGATCTGATAAAACAATTCATCATTGACACTGACTTATCAGCGGCGCGCGAACAAGAAATCAATGCTATCGAGAAGACACCTGGAATAATTGCAGCAGCCAGAGTACTTGCATTGCATGCGGTTGAACTTATTCGGCCAGTCATTGATACGGCAAGCGGACTGGAGGAAGTCCGGCCACTTATTCAACCAGTTGTCGACGAATATATTGGTGCATTTTCTATTACCGGAGGACTGGAGGAAGTCCGGCCACTTATTCAACCAGTTATCGACGAATATATTGGTGCATTTTCTCTCGAACCACTCGTTGCGGGACTCGCGATCGCCACAGGTGGCAGCTACAGCTTTGATCCAAGCGATGCGACCTACCAGTCGTTGGCAGCGGATGAAACCATGGAGGTGGTCGCCAGCTGGACGGTTGCTGATGGCCAAGGCGGCAGCGACTCTAGCACATTAACCATTACGATCACCGGGACCAACGATGCAGCGGTGATCGCAGGCAACTTCGCCGGAGCGGTCACTGAAGGAGATATAGGCGATTCTGCGACGGCCACGGGTGATCTCACCATTGCCGATATCGATGCCACTGATGGCCAGAGCTTCGCGGATGTTCCGGAAAGCGGTGGCGACAATGATTATGGAACGTTTGCCTTGACCGGCGGCACCTGGCTCTACACGCTCGATCAGAGTAGCGTACAAACGCTCGATCTCGATGATACTGTCACCGACAGCGTTACCTTTTCCGCCCCCGATGGGACCACCCAGGCCATCACCGTCACGATCACC
>Ga0114993_10001212_pt1 | contig 29573 bp, 29 predicted proteins | sample ArcticOcean_MG_C_FD_87042 | JGI IMG/M metagenome (GOLD analysis project Ga0114993, IMG submission 87042) | Marine microbial communities from western Arctic Ocean - ArcticOcean_MG_CB2_150 | ecosystem: Environmental > Aquatic > Marine > Oceanic | place: Arctic Ocean: Canada Basin | collected...
AGCAACCGGTGCCTAACTCACAACTATTTCTAAAACATGTGGCTCACTAGGCGAGCCTTCGGCCACTCTCCGTCTCCTCCACCTCCAACCCAACATGACAAGCAGTTCCCCTACCGCCGAGTCCGTGACCTCATCCTTAAGTGGTACGTCAGGGTGTATCAAATAGTGATTCTTGCGGCCAACTTTGTTCTTTGTCACGTAGCCAGCATTCTCTAAATCTTTGATGATTTTGTGGGCAGCCCTCTCTGTAACGCCCACAGCATCGCCGATCTCCCTAGCTGTGGTCCGCGGGCTCTTTGCAATGGCTGCAAGAGTAAGGCCGTGGTTTGTGATAAACGTCCATTCAGCCACTAGAGAACCTCCTTCCACACCCCTTGACAGGATTCAAGATGTATGCATACTAATGCTAGAAGTGTTGTTCATGTATAGTTGATAAGGTATTACTTCTCTAGCATTCTCTATCAAGCATACATATTGTAGTTAGAGTCATCATGCAAACCATATCATGTGCAAACCTTCTCAGATGGTCAGAGTTTTACATAAAGGAGGGGAGGTGTCAAGGTTAGGTAATAAGGCATAACCACCCTGTTGGCATGACTGGAAAGCAGCAAATTAATGCAGCTAAATCTCGATTTCAGATATTAATACACTACAGATTCGCCAAGTAATATTCACTTTATATTCAACCCAGGAAGGCCGGAAATGCAGTACCGAGCAACCGTTAATACTATCGTCCATAGAAATCCGTTTCATTCCTTGTTCGCCACACTGGCCACCTTAGACAGGGAGTTGAGTACTCCCTACCCCAATCTGGTGCCCAAAATGCCAATGCCCAATCCGGATGATTGGCACCAGATGAATGAGGTTGCAGCAGCAGCCAACGACTTCTGGATACATACCATAGGCTGGCCTAAGCGGTAGATCGCCGGACAGTGTTGCTTATTCTTACCGAGCACTAAGCAGACGGGCAAGTTGATAGGTAATACTCGAAGAGATGGGAGCGTTTCCTCTCCTCTTGGAGTATTACCTATTTCCAATGCCTTTGCCAGAACGGCAAAGTAGGACCTAGCAGCAATTTAGCGAAAAGAGAACCACCACCACCACCTAGGCCTTGAGAGATCTCCCTGGCCTTCATAAAGAAGGCACTAAGCAAGCGTCTCATGTCACCTTGACGCTCAAATGTGGCTATGCTAGTATCCCATTGCTCTTTTTCACCCATAGTTAGCCATAATGTACACGCCGCAGGTCTGAGCCGCTTCCTAATGCCAGTCCATCAAGAACTGCCTTCACATCCGCCACAGGGAAATACTGTGCTCACCGTGGGAGTGTTCGATGGAGTGCATATAGGCCATCAACACCTTCTGGACAACCTCAAGAATGTCGCCTCACAGGAAGGGATACTCAGCGGCGTCCTGACCTTCGTCAACCATCCCCGCACAGTTATAACGCCGGGTGCCTGCGTACAATACATCACCTCCGTTGAGGACAAACTCACTCTTCTGAAGAACACTGGCGTCGATATCATGCTACCCCTAACCTTTGATCTGGAGATGTCACGATTAAGAGTACATGAATTCGTTGATCTGTTGCAGAACCGTTTGAATATGACTGGCCTAGTCATGGGGCACAACTTCGTCATGGGGCACAATAGAGAGGGAACGCCGGAGACCCTCGCGGCCATCGGCCTAGAAAAGGGGTTCTCAACCACCGTGGTCGACCCAGTATCCAAAGACGACGAACGGGTCAGTAGCACCGCCATTCGAGAAGCCATAGCCGCTGGTGAGGTGCGCAAGGCATCCGCGTTCCTAGGCAGGCCATTCACCATTCAGGGCAAGGTTATAAAGGGCAACGCTAGGGGAAGGACATTGGGATTCCCCACAGCCAACCTTGGTATTCACAAAGACCGTATAATACCTGGTGACGGGATATACGCCACCTGGACATACGTGGACGGGAAACGATACATGTCAGCCACCAACGTCGGCATCAGCCCAACCTTCGACGATAATGAGCACCTGATCGAGGCATTCATCCTAGACTATAACGGAGATCTGTACGACTCTGAGATTACCGTTGAGTTTGTGCAACGTCTACGCGACGAACTGCGCTTTGAAACAACCGAGGCACTTGTGGCCCAAATACAACAGGATGTGGAACAAACCAGACAACTCCTGAAAGATGCCCCTGACTTCCAACTCATGGTATAGGCTGAACCAATTGACCAACAGAACAATAGACCCCAAAACCCTCAACGACATCACCAAGCGCGGTGTGACGGAGATCATCGTCGAAGAGGAGTTCGTGCGTCTGCTTCATGCCGGCAAACCCCTGCGCCTGAAGATGGGCTTCGACCCCAGCCGCCCTGACATACACCTAGGCCACGCCGTCGGCCTACGCAAGCTGCGTCAGCTTCAGGACCTTGGACACAAGGTCATCCTCATAGTTGGCGACTGGACCGCTCAGATAGGCGACCCAAGCGGGCAGTCGGCCACACGCCAGATGCTAACCGCCAAAGAGGTCAGGGCCAACGCCGAGACCTACATGACCCAGTTCTTTAAAGTAATCGACAAAGATCGCACCCAGACCATGTGGCAGAGCGAGTGGTTCGGCAATTTCAGCCTCTCCAACGTCTTCGACCTCACGCGTCGGTTCACCGTCGCTCAGTTCCTGGCACGCGACGATTTTGCCAAACGCTTCCGCGCGCAGCAGCCCATCGCCATTACTGAGCTGCTCTACCCACTTCTACAGGCTTACGACTCCATAGCCATTGAGTCGGACGTTGAGTTCGGGGGCACCGACCAGATGTTCAACATAATGGTTGGGAGGGACCTACAGGGCATGATGGGACAGAGACAACAGCAGTGCTTCTTCATGCCACTGCTTGTTGGCACCGACGGCGTCCAGAAAATGAGCAAGAGCCTCGGCAACTACATAGGCGTCGACGAGCCAGCCAACGAAATGTACGGCAAGGTCATGTCCATCCCCGACTCCCTGCTAATGAATTACTTTGAACTGCTTACCAACGTGCCGACCGATGAACTCACGGAAATGGACCGTGCGATAGAGGCCGAGGCCATCAACCCTATGGAACTCAAAAAGCGCCTTGGCAGTGACATCGTCGCACAGTTCCACGATTCAGCGGCCGCCCAGCAGGCACAGGCATCCTTTGAAAGCACGTACCAGCGCGGGGATGTGTCAGAAGATGAGATAACAACAATATCTGGCCCGGCAGGAACCGGCACAGGCCTTGAGCTTGATATCTTTTCAATCCTCGTTAATGAGAAGCTAATCGGAAGCACCAGTGAGGCCAAGAGGCTTTTAACCCAGGGTGCAATCAAAGTGGACGGCACCGCGCTTGAAAGCCGCAATGCTCCACTGGATTTTGGCAACCTGATACAGGTGGGCAAGCGACGCTTCGCCAGGATTGTCAACGCCGACACAACACAACCCTAGGCACTCCTAAACTAATAATTTAAACAAGAATCGTCCCAATCCACCCCCTCTGCCTCTTCTCCACCCTTGAATCCCTGGGACACTATTAACTGCTTGGAGGCCAATTGGATGCCAATAGATAACGAGACCATTGAGGCGCTGAGAGAAGCAGTGAGCGGGCCTTCATTGAACCACCACCCCATGGACTGGGATGACTTCTACAACTTTGTAGTCCAGATGTATCTTCTTGGCCCCGGTAGGCGGCCGACCTCACAGGACATTGCACGCCTACTGAGTGCTATCGGACGCTTCAACATGGCCGCCCAACTGATTCCCGTATATACCCACGGCATAGGGATTCTCAACGCGTCAGCCATAAATAGGCGCTAAAACTGCCAAACATACTGGTTTCAAGTTCAACAATGCCTATTTCGCCGTCTTTACCGTATCATCTGCAGTCGTGTAATATTTCACGTATTGAAGGCATCTATGAGCGAATTGAAGTTTAAAGTAGGACAGACAGTGAGAATAAAAGAGGGTAGCTTTCCGCTCAACAACCCGGACGGCTACGGACTTATCGGGCAACTTGCGACCATTATACGTTCCTGGGACCCCCGTAGAGGCACAGGCGCCATGAATATCGCCCGGTCCGAAGACATACAATTCTTTGAACTCAACCAATACGACGTCCACATCAACGGCAATCTTTACAGCCTGAACGAAGACTGGCTCGAAGCAGAATAACGCCCAGCCACCGCCTGATGGTACCTTGCCATATTCCCAGACTTACCCCTTTACCGCATTGCCGTAGGTTGGCACATTACATATATCTCACTACATATATCCAGATTTCGTTCACCTAGCTAAGATACCCAAACTACTTATGTGGTTGGAAGTGATTAATACCAGAATACGAGTTCGAGGCAGATCAGCACGTTAGAATCCGGCAGAGCTGCTCCAGCCTCCAATGCCCTGACGGTGATTTGCACATTGGGTTAGAGGGAGTGATCTCGGGCCGAAATACCACTACTACTGCCTGGTTCGAGACAAACCAGTACGCCGTCCGCATAGGCCCTCACCTTTTCCTATACAACGCGGATTGACTTGTACGTGCCGTCCCGCCTGCCCAATAGCGCGCTACCGTTCATATTCCCCCTCTTACAGTATAGGCATCAACTCTCAGTGCTAGTATGCTTCCTCCCAAATGATTGCACTCCTGATTACAGTGGTGGCATCGTGGTTCATACTCGTGATGGGCGGCTCCGTGTTGATGATCATGACACGCATTCATGAGGCGGCTCCCGCCAGAGACGAGGAAGATTAGTGACGACGTCTTACCTCCTTGCAAAGCAGCCCGACCGCTAACATGTTCATTTCCATCTTTGTCGTATCAACGTTAGTCCAGTAGTCTAAGTGCATGGATATTCTAGTAACCATCGCCCTTGCCGTAATCACAGGCACCATCCTAACGTTCCTGCGTAGACGTTGGTGGAAACGCAGAACCAGAAAATAGTTACCACCAACTCTCGCGTCTTACCTCCCGAATTATTCCGTATAGAAAACCTATTTTATTTGCAAAACAAAAGTGGTAAAATTCACAATGCCACGGGTTGGCTCCCCACACCCATTACACCAACCCCTCTGTTGCATCTGAAAAAGCCATGCTGTACATGGCAAACTGTTAGTCCATCAGGGGATATTGTTTCACAAGCTAATAGCAAAACCCCCGATTATTAAACTTGGAGGAGGCTGAAGTGAACCTACGAATACCGGGACCCACTCCCTGTCCGGACTACGTCTTGCAGGCCATGACACGCGACATGATAAACCATCGCGGCCCAGAATTCCGTGATATGCTTCTGCTCATCACAGACAGGCTCAAGCAGATATTCCAGACCCAGAATGATGTCCTCATTCTCACCGCGTCCGGCACCGGAGCCATGGAAGCCTCCATAGTCAATTTCTTCTCTCCCGGCGACGTTGTCTTGGCTGTATCCATAGGTGAATTCGGCGAGCGCCTCAGCGAGATCGCCGAGATCTACGGTTGCTCCGTCGTCCGCCTTGCCTTCCCCATGGGCACGGCAGCCGACCCCGAAGACATCAAAAAAGCGCTTGAGGACAACCCTGCCATCAAAGCTGTACTCATCACCCACAACGAGACTTCCACAGGCATCACCAACGACATGGCCACCATCAGCAAGGTCGTCAAGGGGTTCGACAAGCTTCTGATAGTAGATGGCGTCAGCAGCATATCCTCCATTCCCTTCGAGACTGATGGGTGGGGCGTGGATGTGGCCATGAGTGGCTCTCAAAAGGGATACATGGTTCCCCCCGGTCTCGCGTTCGTTAGCGTTAGCCAGAGGGCGTGGGATGCCTACAAAGAGGCAAAGATACCACGTTTCTACTTTGACCTTGGCAGAGCAAGAAACTACCTGGAACGTGGCCAGACGCCCTGGACTCCGGCCGTCTCCGTTTTCTACGCCCTAGACGTAGCCCTTGGAAAGATGATGGAGGAAGGCATGGAAAACGTCTACTTGCGCCATGCCCGCATCGCAGAAAAGACCAGGTCAGGCGTGAAGAGTCTGGGTCTCACCCTGCTGGCCGACGAGCGGTGGGCTTCAAACACCGTCACAGCCTTCAAAATACCGGACGGAGTTGACCCCGGCGCCCTCCAGCGTCAGCTTCAGAGCGACCACGAGGTGGTTCTGGCCAGCGGACAGGGCAGTCTGGCAGGTAAGATACTCCGCATCGGCCACCTAGGCTACATAAGAGACGAGGACATTAACGGTGTCCTTGATGCCCTAAGTTCGGTGCTGCCTAAAGTCGGATTCCAGCCCACAGGCTCGCCTTCAAGGAGTGGCTAATGCCGAAAATTCTGGTAGCAGACCCCGTAGCTTCTGAAGGCGTTGAGTTGCTCCGCACCCAGGGAGAGGTCGATGTGAAACTTCGCCTCGACCCCAAAGACCTCATCTCAATCATAGGTGAGTACGACGCCCTTGTGGTGCGAAGCGAAACAAAGGTAACCGCAGATGTAATCGAGGCTGGAGTACGTTTGCAGGTCGTCGGACGCGCTGGAGTCGGCGTCGACAACATAGACCTTGAATCTGCCACTCGCAAAGGAATAGCCGTAGTCAACGCCCCCACGGGCAACACCATAGCCGCCGCAGAGCACACCATCGCAATGATGATGTCCCTAGCCCGCAACATACCCCAGGCCAACGAGTCCCTCCGACGTGGAGAGTGGACACGCAGCGCTTTCACCGGCATTGAAGTGCGCAACAGAGTGCTTGGCGTTATCGGCCTTGGAAAGGTCGGCACGGAGGTGGCGCGCAGGGCTATGGGCCTTCAGATGCACATCCTCGGTTACGACCCGTTTGTTTCCCAGGAACAGGCTAACCTACTCGGCATAGAATTGTCTTCTCTTGCACGCATCTTCAAGGAATCGGACTTCATATGCCTCCACACACCGCTCACCGAGTCCACCCGCGGCCTAATAGGTGAGAAGGAAATCGCCACCATGAAACCCACGGTGCGCATACTCAACGTCGCGCGCGGCGAGTTGATAGATGAGGACGCTCTGTTCAAGGCCGTCGACGAGGGCCGTATCGCCGGAGCCGCAATAGACGTATTCATTAAAGAACCGCCCTTTGACAGCCCCCTTCTCACCAACGGCAAGATAATAGTCACACCGCACCTTGGTGCCTCAACCGAAGAAGCCCAGACAGAGGTTGCCAGAGAGGTCGCGGAGCAGGTTATCGCCGTGTTGCAGGGCCAATCGGCCCGTTACACCGTCAACGCCCCGTTCGTCCTTCCAGAGACACAGGCAATACTGGCACCATACATAGAAGCCGCATCCTACGCGGGCAAGCTCGCAACGCAGCTTGCACAGGGCCAGCTACAGACCATAACCCTGCGATACGAAGGCGAAATAGCCGACTACGACACCAACATCCTTAAGGCAGGCTGTCTAGTTGGGATTCTGAGCCCCATCAGCGAGGAGCGGGTGAACCTAGTCAACGCCAACCTACTTGCCACCCAGCGCAAGCTAAAAATAACCGAGCAGAAGGGGCCAGCCGTCGAGCAGTACGGCAGCCTGGTTACCATTGAAATGGAGACGTCACAGGGAAAGACTGTTGTATCCGCGGCTCACATGAGAGGCGAAACACACATCGTACAGGTCAACGAGTACTGGATCGACATCGTGGCCGCTGGTGGTTATATGCTCTTCACAGACCACGAAGACCGCCCCGGTATGATAGGCGCGGTCGGCACAATAACCGGCAAGCACGATATCAACATCGGATTCATGGAAGTGGGTCGGCTCTCGGCCCGCGGCCGCGCGACTATGATCTTGGGGCTTGACGACCCTCTGCCTGAGCAAGTGCTTGCAGAGATAAACGCCCTGCCAAACGTTTACCAGACCTCCGTAGTACAGCTTTAGCAGCCCTAGGCAAGTTGTGGCCGTAGTCTACAACTCACAGGCTTGTAGATTTACAGAGGATAGGTTGCTAGGTCTATTATCGTGGCCTCTCGCTTTTGCGGCGTCACTTCCAGCACCACAACCGTGCCAATCTTCATTAGTTGATCGCGCAAGGTGGGACTGCCCGGATTTATCAGCATCGTGCCGCCGTGCTCCTCCACCATCACCGTGCACGTGTGCCCAAAGACCACAATATCCACCGCCTTCCCGAACATCTCATCCGGAACTATCGGATGAGAGCCGTCATAGTGGAAGTAGTTGGTCAACGTGCCAGGGTACACCCATCCGCCAAAACCGGGCACCATCAGATCGTGTATCACGCCGATGGTATGCCCCTCAACTTCCAGGACTTGCTTCTCCTCAACTCTTGGATCACTGTGACACTGCTTATCACGGTCTAGACTACCGGCCACTCTCACAGGCGCAATGCGCTCCAGCCAGTCCAGGATTTTTGGAGTATAGACATTCCCCGCGTGAAGAATCATATCCACTCCCTCAAAAGCCTTATTCACCTTTGAAGGGACTTCCATCACCACTCCTGGTATGTGTGTGTCTGAGATGAGACCTATCCTCATAAGTGCCTCCTGACTCTCGATCATATGAATGGATTTTTCGCATCCATACTAACATCACTGATCACTTCTGTCTGGTAGATTCCTCATCAGCGACTCGGTATGTCTCAAAAAGTGGATGCTTCAGAAAACATTAAGGTTCTTAACGGTGTGGAAAGCCTGACGTTTCAGTATAGAGGCGAAGAGACAGCGCGGAGCGTCATCAGGACGGTTCATTATTTTCATAAAGGCCAAAGTAGGACATAAACGATGGTTAAACTTGGCATCTTCGTACCTCCGAGTGTTCTCATACTCGGACTACTGGGCACCACAGGATCGGCATCAGCCGTCTTTCTGTGCCCGGTGGTAAGCGACGTGGTTATCAACCTTGTGTCGGACAAAATACGCGTATGCCAAGAAGTCTTCAGAATACTGCAACGGCGTACGGGCGTACATCGCCAACATCGTCATACAGAAACCTCTCGATGAGGAGGACAGGAATGACGTAGCCCTCTGGACCGGTTGAATTGCCGGCGCCCTACTGGTGGCAAAGTATCTGGAGGTAGTGCGGAAGAGCGGACTCGTAGATGTTCAGGAAGGCGCTATGGTGGATGTTTTCTCAGGCTCGCCTGACGAATCCTACGCAAGAGAGTTTGACACGAACGGTCTCACCTTCACCGCGACAAAAACGGCGTAATCTCGACCCGTGCTGAAAGCTAATGACCCGAAAGCCTGGCCTGACATCTGGACGTTTACAAAAATTATTGCGACTCTATCACAACCACACCGGTTGTACCGTCGACCGTGACGGTCACTCCGTCCAGAATGAAGTTCGTACCGTTAACCGTACCAACCACAGCTGGAATGCCAAATTCCCTGGCAACCACTGCTCCGTGAGACATGGGCCCTCCGGAGTTGGTAACAACGGCCCCAATAATCCCGTAGTACGGAGTCCAGGCTGGCGTCAGGCTGCGTACAATAAGGACTTCACCGTCCTGAAGAGAGCTTGCCTCGTCCAACGACTGAATGACTCTGGCCCTACCGCTGTGACTCCCCGGAGAGGCCGCAATACCCTTGACAAGCCTCTGAGTAGCACCTTCCACGGGTATTTCATCTGTCGACACCGGCGTCTCTGGCGAAAGACCCAGAAAAAGTGGCGGCAGTGTCGCACGGAACCTCTCCTGCATGGTACGTCGATGTTCCACTTCCTCAGTTGATAGGCTAGGCCATCCCTCGAGTACCTGGACCAGTTCAGGCCTGCGATGGTAAAAAACATCCTCGGCAACACTCAAAACTCCCTTGTCACGAAGGTGAGCACCAACGGCCAGCCAGCGGACGCGGGACGCGGCAAAGAGCCGCTGATCGCACCACAGGTTGTGATCCTCAAGGTTAGGTATGAGCTGCTGCGCCATCTCCATCAGGAGAACAAGATCGCTGGTATCCTTGTCACTACTTGAGCTGCCACGTACCTCCGCCTCAAGTTCAAAACGTCTGCGCGTATGCTGTATAGTGGCTTCCCTTGGGCTCTTTGAGTCGTCCTGCGCGGCATACGCTCGTATCATTGCAAGCGGGATTGGAGAACCGTCACGCCATGTGGCCAAGTCCTGCAATCCGTTGTTGGCCGTGCAACCAAAGTCCTTGAGCATCGCGTCGAACCCCTCTTGGAACGCCTTGGCGGCCGCTGTGTCAGGCAATTGGGCTCCTGTATCCACTATGCGCTTGAGTGAATCGTCAGCACGCAGGATTCGACTCAAGTCCCACAGGGCACCCGCTCGCGCTAAGGAACGATTTGGGAATCCCAGCAGCAGAGCCATTACATCAGTGCTGCGACTCTCTCCGAAGCGCTTCACATACTCCTCCGTGAATCTGGCAACAGCCACTCTGGATGGGCCTACTGCTGAACGGTGTATTCCACCAAAGACACGCCTGTACTCCTGGTCCTGACCGTCTAGTACCTCGCCCCATTTGCCAGCCTGAACCGTCGCACCTTCGAAGTCTTCCAGCATAATAGCCACCTTCTCTACCTCAGGTAGCCATTCCTCGCGCCACTTCGTCAGGTCTTCCACCTGCTCAAGCTTTGTTATCGTACCGAAGGGAAAAGCTGCACCTGTCGGATTCCCTACGTCACGCGCGTAGTTATATCCGTTTACGTTCAGAGTGGTGGGAAGTCCGTCTGGATTACTCACTGCTCCGGCCACTGGAGGTGCGCTTGCTATGAGAGGCGTATGTGAGGCCGGGTTGTGCTCGTCCTGAAGAGTCCACGTGAACTTCTCGTATCTTGGATCGGGCAGAGGAAATTCGGCTATTTGCGTCATGCGACCTCCGTTCAATTGTTGCACGGAATATGGTGATGCAGTTTACAACACCTTTGCGTTCTCTTCCAGTGGCTCCTCTATGCTGCCAGGATGGCAGTCACTTCGCCGACGGTGATATACTATCACGACGCGATTGAAAGCTTCACCGAGAGTGAACGTGGATGAGACACATGAATATTCTATGGCTGGGAGAGCCGGACAGCGATAATCTCTCAATAGTAGGTGGAAAGGTTGCCAACCTGAGCGCCCTCGCTAAGAGCTACCGCGTTCCACCCGGGTTTGCCGTCACCGCAGAGGCCTTCGATAAGGCCATGAACGGTGGTTTCCCACAGGACGCCGCTGCTGACCAGGGACACATAATCCCGGAGTCCCTGTACGGCCTCATAGCAAGTTCCTATCGTACGTTGTCCGATCTTTGCGAACAGAACCCGCTCAGCGTGGCTGTCCGCTCCTCAGCTCTTGACGAAGACGGCACATCAGCCTCCTTCGCAGGCCAGCACGATACATTCCTCAACGTCGTGGGCGAGCACGCAGTAGCCAAGGCAATTGCCGACTGCTGGCGCTCAGCCTACAGCCCCCACGTTCTGGAGTACCGGCGACGGCTCGGCCTCCCCCTGGACAACATGAAAATGGCAATACTTGTACAGCAGCTTGTGCCCGCAGACACCTCCTCGGTTGTATTCGGTGCAAATCCCATTACAGGAAACCTGGATGAAATTGCAATAAATGCTAGCTGGGGCCTCGGCGAAAGTATAGTCTCAGGAACAGTCACCCCGGACAACTTCATCCTACGTAAATCCGATATGGAGATAATTACCGCGGACATTGGTGAGAAAGCCAGTATGACCGTGCCAACCTCTGGGGGAACGCAGGAAATAGATGTGCCGATGGAATTCCAAAGACGACCATCAATCACCAACGATCAGGCTATCGAAATGGCGCGCCTCGCAGTCGACCTAGAAGCCAGGATGGGCTGGCCCGTCGACATCGAGTGCGCATACTATCAGGATCGCCTATACCTGCTCCAGTGCAGGCCAATCACAACCCTTTGATAGCCTGTGACTGCCGTGAAATGCCCCCGCCTCCGGGAACATAACAACGTGACCTTATCGGTCTGGTGCATTGTTAGAGAGACGGTCACACACAAGAGATGCCATGAGCAACATTCAGAACCTTCAAAAACATCAAAGAGTACGTGTCGGCATCGTTGGTGCCGGGGCCAACAGCCGCGCCAAGCATATCCCAGGTTTCCAGTCTATTGATGGAGTAGAGGTCGTTGGTGTAGCCAACAGAAGCCGCGACTCCGGCCGGCACATCGCAGATGAGTTCGGCATCAAGCGCGTTTACGATAGCTGGCATGAACTAGTGCAGTCACCAGAAATCGACGCAGTCTGCATCGGCACATGGCCATACATGCACTGTCCAATCACGCTGTCTGCCCTGGAGAACGGCAAGCATGTCCTCACGGAAGCCCGCATGGCAATGGACGCATCGGAAGCAAGGGCCATGCTACAAACATCGCGGCAAAACCCGCAACTGGTCGCCCAGGTGGTGCCGTCACCGTTCACATTGAAGGTCGACCGCACGATTCAGGACACAATCGGGTCAGGCTATTTGGGAGCCATCACCGCCATAGAATTGCGCGCCACTCAGGGAAGCTTCCCTGAATGGGGAGGCCATTTGCAATGGCGTCACGACCGCTCCGTCAGCGGATACAACATACTGAACATGGGAATTTGGTATGAGGCCCTGATGCGCTGGGTTGGTCCCGCCACCGAAGTGTTTGCCATGACCAAAGTGACTGTCCCTCAGCGGATTGGCACCAGTGGACTGCTTGGGCAGGTAACCGTGCCAGACCATGTGGACGTACTATGCCGTTTTGCAGGCGATGCACAGGCGCATTTGGCCTTCAGCGCAGTCACAGGCCTTGGCGCGACTGGTGATGCGTGGCTATTCGGCACCGAGGGCACACTTCACCTGGACACCGGCTCCATGACCTTGTACGGCGGACGACGTGGTGAGGACGTCCTTATGGAGATTGCAGTTGCCACTGAAAAAAAGGAGTCCTGGCGGGTGGAAGAAGAGTTCATAAATGCCATCCGCGGGCTGGAACAGGTTAGGCTGACCACCTTCGAGGATGGTCTAGCCTACATGGAATTCACGGAGGCCGTCACAAAGAGCGCTCAGTCGCGGCAGTCCATCTTTCTTCCTCTTTAGTCAGAGCAATTTGACCCGCACCCCAACGAGAGGCCGTAGTCGTGGGGACCTTATCAGGCCTATCTCGTCCCTCAGAACCTGGTAAAAACGCTCTTTGCCGCCTTTTCAAACCAGCGTTCATGTCCACACTCGTCCAACAGAATGAACCTGAAGTCTCTTAGGACGCTGGATAGAGGATCTTTGACTCCCTCGTACGGGTGTGAGTCATAACTGCCATGAACCTCTATTGCTTCGCTCTGGTGCTCCAGAGGGTCATACATATCCGCACTGGACATCAGTGCGCCAAAACGGGCCAGAACGCCTGGTTGGTCTCCTGTCGTTGGGTTTTGCAGGGTTTCCACCAGTGTAAGTGCCTCCACCCTCTCGACCTCGCTGAGCCGACCAAGCCCCGTTTCCATGATTCGTTTTGCATACGATTCCTCGAAGGGGCCGCTTCCTATCAATATGAGCTCCCGCACAAAAGCGGGGTATCTTGATGCAAGAATAAACCCCAGCCATGCGCCCCACGACCAGCCTATAAGTGTAACCGGGAGTTGGCCATTCTCTTCCAGGACGGCAAGCAACTCCTGTACCTGACCTTCAAGTGACATCGCCTATTGAAGCGGTTACAGGACGCCCCTCAGGGACGAAAGTTCGCGGGCAACCGGCGCAACTCCCCCCGGTGCTCCAGGCCTTCCGTGAAGGACAGCCACATCAAAGGGTTCCGACCCGTATGACCTGAATTGTTGGGTTGGTTCTGACATTTCACAGTAAACTTCGCGGTTATTAGTCTGCGCAAAATGTTTAGCCTGTGCCTTTTTTGCCATAACCATCTACCGTTCCATCACAAAAGACTGCCCGACCTGGATTCGAACCAGGGATTTCAGCTCCAAAGGCTGACGTGCTACCGCTACACTATCGGGCATCGTACTCAACGCAGAACACGTAGCATTGTAATACGGCTACGCAACAGGGTCAAAAGTGCGAAAAATCGTCATTCCAATTGACACTTGTAGCCACAGGAATTATAATTTAGCAGAAGGATCATGCCAAAACGAACTTATCAACCAAAAGTCAGGCGAAGGAAAAGAGTCCACGGCTTCTTCTCACGTATGTTCACGCGCGGTGGCCAGAACGTCCTCAAACGGCGCCGTTTCAAAGGTCGGGAGAAGCTCACGGTATAGCTGCATGCAGCCCACTCCATCCTCGCAGATTGTCCTTAGGCTAAATGCAAAAGGAGCTACGCCTCAGGAGAGCCCAAGACTTCTCGCATGTCTATAACCTTGGGCGTTCCTGGGTTAATGGCCTCTTAGTTCTTAAGGTGCTGCCCACCGACGTGGAGAGTGTCAGCAGATTCGGGTTTACCGTAGGGAAACGGACTGGCAACGCGGTTGTTAGAAACACTATAAAGCGAAGACTGAAGGAAGCGGTTCGCCACACCCCTGTCAAGAGTGGATGGGACGTAATATTCATCGCACGAGGTAGGGCTAGGTACGCCGACTACGATCAGCTAAAAGCTTCGGCAATCGGACTGCTCCGCAGGGCTGACCTGCTGGTGGTAGTTTCTCAAGTAGAGAAAGTGAGATCATGAAGAAGGGAAGTATGTTGGTCATCCGGCTGTACCAAAGAGCGCTTTCGCCATTCTTACCGGTCACATGCCGGTACGAACCTACCTGCTCCGAATACTCCCACCAGGCTATCTCACACCACGGACTTGTACGCGGACTGTGGCTGAGTCTGCGAAGGCTTGCACGGTGCACGCCCGTCGGTGGAACAGGCTACGACCCTGTACCCTGATCTCATCCTTACCATGAGCATCTATCTACCTGGTACTCAAGGGGCGCTCCGTGCAACCCTTATTCTATGGCATTGTGGAGTAGCTAAATCGTAACTAACTCAGCGTCATCTAGGGCACCTTGCCGCCTCTGGCTCCTTCTAGTGCCACTGGCTCTTATGTCGTTGGTTGGCTGTCAGACAGGCAATTTCTCAGCAGAATCAGGATGGTCCGGTGCAGTCGTAGCCGACGACGTTGTCTACATAGGCTCTCGTCAGGCCGAACTCCTTGCCATTGATAAAGCAAACGGTACTCTCATGTGGAGCTTCTCAGGAGACGAGGACGATTCCCTGGAAGGGATTTACGGCAGCCCAGCAGTCAGCGATGAGCTTGTCTTCGTGGGCGGCTACAACGGCACTCTCTACGCACTGGACAGGATAAACCAGACCAAAGTGTGGGACTTTGCAACCGAGGACCGCATCGTCGGTTCGCCAGTGGTGGCTATGAACACGGTACTCGTGGGCACATCTTCTGGTATCCTCTACGCATTTGACGCTGCACAGGGGATAAAGAAGTGGCAATTTAAGACTGGAAACAAGATATGGTCAGCCCCTGTAGTGGACGGGAACACTGTCTACTTCGGCTCACTTGACCACAATGTCTACGCGGTCACCCTAGATGGTGGAGAGGAACTATGGCGCTTCCAGACCGATGGTGCAGTGGCCTCAACACCGCTGATAATGAACGGGCGCGTATACATCGGCTCCTTTGATAGAAACTTCTATGCACTTGATGCCGACACGGGCACCGAGGTATGGTCCGCTCCATTTGAGGCCGAGAACTGGTTCTGGACACAGGCCGTCTCGGACGGAGACACCATATACGCCGGCTCGTTGGACGGAAACCTCTACGCCATTGACGCAGATACCGGAACAGCCGCGTGGACGTCTCCATTTGAGACGGGTGATCCCATAGTATCCACACCCGCGCTGATTCCAGAGGGTGTGACCGTCGCCAACGACAAGGGTAACCTGTTTCTCGTACGTGCCCAGGACGGACAGGAGATACGCTCCTTCTCAGCCAAAGACCGCATACGCGCTCCACTTACAACCTCACCTACAGGCTCAATCGTATACTTCATCTCCATGAACCACTCGGTACGAGCTGCTGACCTGGAGGGCGGTTTCTGGAGAGAAGTGTGGTGCTTTAACACCGAGGATAAGAACACCCAATGCAAATAAACCCCACAGCCGGGCCACATGGACGGCATACAGAAATAGCCGCTACACATGTGCGGCTTAGACAACTGACCAATAACAACTCACTTCATGGAACGGTGAGGTAGGGCATGCTGGACTTTATAGGCCTGATATGGAATCAGCTCATACTGGGACCAATGGTGAACAGCCTAGTGTTCCTCTACGCCATCCTGTTCAACAACTTCGGACTCAGCATTCTGGTGTTCACCATCATCATCCGCCTGATTACCGCACCCCTGACTCTCAAGCAGATTAGGATGACACGTGGGATGTCACAGCTACAACCATTGGTGAAGGAACTGCAGAAAAAGTACGCCGATGATAAGCCACGTCTGTCCAAGGAGACTATGGCCCTGTACAAGACATACGGCGTCAACCCCTTGGGGTGTCTTGGCCCAATGTTCATTCAGATGCCTATCTGGATTGGACTGTACCAGGGAATCATACAGACCCTGCCGGCCCAGCCTGAACGTCTGATAGGTCTCTCACAGAAATTGTATTCCTGGCTCCCCTTTGTCAATGAGGCGGTGCCGCTGGATAGCACATTCCTCTGGCTGGATCTAGCCCTTGGCCCAGGAGACCAGAACGACTTTCTGCTTCCAGCCTTGGTTGGGTTATCAATGTGGGCTGTTCAGAAGATGTCCACAGTTCCCTCGGCAGATGCCAGGCAGGCCCAGACAAACAAGATGATGCTGTGGATGATGCCACTGATGCTGACATTCTTCTCATTTCAGCTCCCCAGTGGCCTCGCACTGTACTGGGTAGCTTCCAATCTAATCCAAATGGGTATTCAGTACTTTATTACCGGTTGGGGAAACCTACTCCCATCCAAAAAGCCAGCACAGACCCCACAGGCTCCGACTGCCCAGCCGGACAAGGAGATAGAGCAAGATGGAAAATCTGGAAGTGACGGGACGAACAGCGGAGGAAGCGATAGAGATCGCACTAGAACAGCTAGGCGCAGACCGCGACCAGGTAGAAGTAGACGTAATCAGTCACGGTAAGGGAGGAATCCTCGGCTTCGGAGCCGAACCCGCTAGGGTACGAGTGACCCTCACCAACCCTCCATCGGATCTTGTAGCCGTATCCAAACTCGTCTTGGATAACCTCCTTCGGGCAATGAAGGTGTCCGCTCAAACTACGTCCAGACCCCAGGAACCAGGTAACGAGGATACCGTAGAGATGGACATAGAGGGCGAGGATTCAGGGCTCCTCATTGGCCGACGTGGCGAGACACTCAGAGGCCTCCAGTTCATAGTCAACCTCCTGGTCAACCAGAGATCAGAGGGCCGGGTAGCCCTGGACGTCGAGGGTTACAGAGAACGCCATTACGCCTCCCTAAGAACACTGGCAGATCGTGTAGCAGAGCGTGTGACCGCCTCCGGAAACTCCGTTACCCTTGAGCCAATGGCCGCCAACGAACGACGGATCGTCCACATGGCCTTGGCAGAGCACCCTGAGGTCACCACCGAGAGTGCAGGGATGGGAGAGGCCAGAAAGATAACCATCTCTCCCCGGTAGTAATAATCTCTTGAAACTCCGTACGGTTTCAAGGGCTACGACTCAGCCACACCTGGGAATCGCTTGGCCGCAATACATCAATAAGGTGTTGGCCTACATAACGCGAGGGTACGAACTGCTGGCGTTCAGACTCGGCGACTTCCACTGACACTGGGGCAGGGTTCCAGCAGGCACAGTGTAAGACGATGAATTCCCATACAACACTGTCTTGCGTGAGGTATACGAGGAAAGCAGCTTACATAATGTCAGGGTTGTACGACTTCTGGGACGCTACCTCCACGGACGACATCACCCCACCGCAACGAGAACCACAATCGTCATGTCTACCACCTGGAAACAACAGGCACTGTAGAGTCAGAATGACTCCACTATGAAAAACATCCCCGCGGTGGTGGCACGCCCATCGCCTTCTCATTCTTTTAGATGAAAATTGACAGCTAGGAACTGAGACTCGCAGACGCGCAAGGAGACCTTCTCTACAAATTCGGCTAGAGAAGGTCTCCTTATATATCTCGCACTAGCACAGGCACCAGGTGCCGTGTTTTTCTTCTATTTCCCGTCCTTTTCCAACAAGGACTTCAGGATCCGTCCGGGGTTCATTGGCAGGTCATACATTCTCACCCCTATGGCATGGGAGATCGCGTTGGCAATCGCCGGAAGAGGAGGCACAATGCACACTTCACCTACGCCGCGTACGCCGTAGGGGTGGCCTGGATTTGCGACCTCAACCAAGATCGTGTCTATCATGGGAAGATCAAGGGACGTTGGCATACGGTAGTCCAGGAAGGAGGCGTTTGTCATCAGTCCCTTGTCGTTGTAGAAATATTCTTCGTTGAGTGCCCAACCGATACCCTGTACAGCACCACCCTGTAGCTGCCCCTCAACGTAGGCGGGGTGAATAGCCTTGCCGACGTCCTGGATGGATGTGTAGCGAAGGATCTCCACCTTGCCCGTCTCAGGGTCTACTTCAACATCCACAATGTGGTTCGCAAAGGCGGCTCCAACGCCCCGAGGCGAAACTGTGCTCTTACCAAGAAGGGGACCACCCGTCTCCATCAATCGGCCTGATAGCTCCTTGAATGTGATACGTTGTTCGTGATCGCCCTTACGTGTGAAGACTGCGTCACTGAACTCAACCTCATCTTCGGATGTCTCCCATAGTTTGGCAACTCGCTCTTTCATCTGAACCACTATATCTTGGGCAGCGTCGTGAGCGGCCCAGCCGGTGGCAAAGGCGGTGCGACTTCCTCCGGTCACACCCGTATACCCTATTGAACTCGTGTCTCCAACCGAGGGGTGAATGTCCTCAGCACGAAGTCCCAACACCTCGGCGGCCTGCATCGCCGTTGCGGATCTGGTACCTCCAATGTCCACGGAGCCGGTGACCATCTCAGCTGTACCGTCTCCATTCACAGCGATAGTGCAACTTGACTGGCCTCCGCCGTTGAACCAGAACCCGCTGGCAATACCCCTGCCCCGATATTTCCCTTCCGTCTCTCCAAGAGGGCTGTTGAAGTGTGGACTCGCCTTGGCGGCTTCGAGAACTTCCACGTTCCCAACCCTTCCAAAGGGAACACCGGAAGCCTGTCGGTCTCCCTCCTTTGAGGCATTTTTCATGCGGAATTCCAGGGGGTCCATTCCAAGCTGCTCGCAAATCTCATCTGCCACACACTCCATGGCGAAAGTGGCCTGAGGAGACCCTGGAGCACGATATGCGGACGTCTTTGGCTTGTTCACCACCACGTCATTCGCATCTATGAGTATGTTCTCAATATTGTACATGTTCATCATGCACATGGCACCAGCGTTCACCGCAGAGCCGGGATATGCGCCAGCTTCAAAGGCCAGGTAGGCTTGCGCAGCAACGATGCTCCCGTCTTTCTTGACACCCATTTTCACCCATGAATACGTACCGGAGCCGGGGCCCGTGGCTTCCAATACCTCTGCTCTGGTCAGCGTCATCTTCACTGGCTGCCCTGTCTGGAGCGACAGGTAAGCGGCAGTAGGCTCCTGATACAGAGGCATCTTCCCGCCAAACCCTCCGCCAATCTCCATTGGAATGACTCGTACCTGTGACACAGGGACTCCAATAATGGCCGCTGTGTTTTGACGCACTCCAAAATGGCCCTGGTTACTGGTCCAGATTGTAATCTCGCCATCGGCATTCCACAATATCGTATTTGACTGAGGCTCTATGTATCCCTGATGTACAGTGGGAGTCGTAAACTCCCGCTCAATTATCAGGTCAGCCTCCTTGAACCCGTTCTCCACATCACCGGCACTGAACCGGGTGTGCGTGGCCACATTGCTAATCTTACCCGTGTCCTGACCAAGTGACTTGGTTGTCATGGTCTCGTGTAGGATGGGAGCGCCCTCCTGCATAGCCTCCGGCGCAGTGAGCACCGGGGAAAGGACTTCGTACTCCACCTCAATAAGAGCCAATGCCTCCTCCGCAGTATGGAGGGAGTCAGCGGCCAGAGCCGCTACCGGATGCCCCTTGTACAGAACCTTCCCCCTAGCGAGGACGTTCTCGGAAACGAACCTCAGGTTGACCATCGGTCCCTCTCCCAGGGATATGGGCTCATCAGCTGGCACCGGTAGGTCCTTGCTTGTTACAACAGCCTTCACACCAGGATATTGCAGAGCCTTGCTCACATCAATTGACTTGATGCGAGCATGAGCGTGCGGGCTTCGCAGGGTCTTGCCGTGCAGAAGATCGGACGCAGTAATGTCGGCACTATACTTGGCCCGGCCAGTAACCTTGTCCACTCCATCATGCCTAATGGGCCTTGTGCCCACCACATTGTATTCATTGGGACGCTCAGTAGTTGTAGCCATTCGTACCTACCTCACTCTATTAATTGCGATGCAGAATAAATTCCTCGATAGTCTAACATAATAACGCCTAGTATCTCAAGGCATTGGCTATGTAACCGTTAAACTAAAAAGAAGTGGCCCCCAAACCTCAACGGCTTTCGAGAGCCACTTCAATAAACCTCTTATGCGTGCGGACGCTGTGCAGAGTCAACCCCATTTAGGTCTGCAAACGGCCTTTAGCCCTGTTCATGAACACCGGTATTAGAACAAGCATTCCGAGGAATAAAGCGGCGACACCGGGCAATGACAATGCTGGAACAGACGTCACCGACTTGTCGAATGTGACTGAGGAGAAATCCGTCGTCGAGGTTGCCTGTGTTCCCGCGTTCCCGGCCGTATGGATGTGATTGGGGGTTATAAGGCTATTGTGAGGTAGGGGTGGGATAAAAACTAAATCCTTCCTATAATATGTATTGTAACCATGTACAACGACGTCCCCAAGAAACAGGTCTGTTTAACTGCCCTCATACTAGCAATCTCGGTAATGGGAGATTCAATGCTATACGGGGTGTTACCCTCTCATTTGGGTGAATTTGGTCTCACTGCAGGTTTGGGCGCTGGACTTATACTCAGTGCGAATCGCTGGATAAGACTAGTTTCTAATACTTGGGCTGCGAAGATTTTTACCAGGTTTGGTTTGAGAAAACCCTTCTATGCTTCAGTAATATTAGCTATCACTTCGACTGCTGCGTATGGCCTATTTCAGGGATTCTGGCCACTTTTTCTATCCAGAATTGCCTGGGGCATTTGTTTTTCGATTCAATTAATTTCGTTATATATGGTTGTTTTGAAAGAAAACGAACGATATAGAGGACGATTAATGGGTCTATACAATGCGATTTTTAGATCCGGAAGTTTGATAGCAGTTCTATTGGGTGGGGTATTGGTGGATTTAATTGGAATAAAACCGTCGTTTTTGATAATTTCTTCAATCATGCTCCTTTGCTTTCCAGTCATATCTCTAATATACGAGTCAGATTCTTATCCTAGCCTAGAAACGAAGCAACCTGCACGCAGCCGTTTGCTTACTACTGGTGGTTACACTCTCACATTTTGGTCACTATTAACCGGATCGCGTAGCGGTGCCACAACCCAACGATCCAGATTGTTGGCAATACATTACACACGTTTTACTAACACATTTGCCATATCCGGGCTTGTTACAGCAACCATAGGTTTATTGCTTAAAGAAAGAATCGGCGCTTCTTTGAACATTGATGGATTTGTGCTGGGTGTAGCCACATTAACAGGAATAGTTCTAGCAACCAGTTGGGCTGGTGAAGTAGGATTATCAACTTATTTTGGCGGCATATCAGATAAATTCGGCAGGAGATCTGTTCTTTTAATATGCCTCCCAGTCATAATAGTAGGTTCGGCTATATTGATAATTAAAAACGTATTCGTAATTGTTATAGTAGTCCCAATAGTGTTTGCAGCCACCACAGCTAGCAAGATCACATTAGATGCGTCAGCCGGGGATCTTTCTTCAGACTCCGATAAATCGGAAGTTATGAGTCGTTATGCCACTTGGGCTGACCTTGGAGCTGCATCGGGTCCGATTGCAGGATACACATTATTGAGTGTGCTAGACATACAGTGGGTATATCTTTTCTCTGCTTTACTAGTAACATCTGGACTATCATTTTACATTCTAGTAAATAAATCCAGTACTAAATAATGGAAGAGATTTCCTTAACCCGCTAATTCGCGAACCATATACGAACTCTGCGATTTACAGGCACGATACATAACCTACGTGTTCCTTAATGTACCTCGGTATTGATGTACTTGCCAATAAAATAGCCCTCTCACCTTAAACGAGAGGGCTTACTTTATTACTAGAATGATGGTGGGGCTGAGGGGATTCTAAGCCCTGACCCCCTGATTGCAAAGCTCATGCCATACCGTCTCAGGTAGTGTCTTCGTGTCTAATAACGAAATATGGCATGGCTATATAGTAAACCAATGTCGTTTGATGTTAGTTTTCTTAGTAGTTCAACAATTTTTATCCCTAAGGTTACTAGTATTCAGAATTCTTATATGTTCTGGAGTAGTTCCGCAACAGCCACCAATAATCGTTGCCCCACATGCAACCCACTCATGAGCGTAAGCTAAGTATTTCTCAGGATCAGTGCCTGCAAGAGATTGCCCTCCACCTGACACTTTGGGTGCTTGGCCTTTTTCATCATCGATACTCCCTCCATGGGCATAAGCACCTATGGGCAATGATGTGCAAGTCTTCAACTCTCGCAAGGCATCAGCGGTAACTTGTGGGGGTGAATGCATTATGCAAAAGGCTTTCACATTCGGTGATAAGCTAGCAATAACTGCATCAGAGATGGTTTCCCCTGCATGTCTACCAGATAGCCCAAGATAAATCTGACCATCATAACTTTCGCAGGACAATCCAACCCATATAGGAAGACTTGTTTCCGTTGCGGCCTCAATAGCAGCTTTCAGATCCACGGTCCTGGAAAACATTTCCAAAACGATGAGCTCTACCCCTGCCCCAGCCAGTATCTTGACTTGTTCTCGGTAATCTTCTAGGGCATCTTCATATGATGGGATAATTGCGGGTTGACCCTTTGGTTCGAATGCAGACATAGAGCCCGCTATTACGATCGTGTCTTCAGCATCACAACTTTTTCTGGCATCCATCGCTAGTCTTACCGACTGCTCATTGATTTCCTCTGTTTGTGCGGATAGTCCCCCAGTTGCCAACGTAGCTCGACTGGAAGAAAAAGTATTAGTAGTGATGATTTCAGCGCCGGCAAGGATATAATCTCGGTGTATATCCCGTACCATGTCAGAAAATGTAATGTTAGCATCAGCTGACCAGGAACTGCTGGAATCTATGGTAACCCCGCGCCGTGATATCTCCGTTCCAGTCCCACCATCCATAATGACGATTCTCTTAGCATCCAATTTATCTTGTAGAGAACGGGCTAGAGCCATACTGAAGCCTCCCATGAAAAGCTAATTCATGCCTAGTAATATGGTCTGGGTCATTGGATTCGAACCAACGGCCCCTTGCACCCCATAAAAGTAAGCCTCTATCTCCGTGTGTAAGTCAGTGTACCCCACTGAAGGTATTTATGCCTGAATCGTATGCTCGTGTAAATGACTGTTAATCGGCGTTGTTGTACCTATTGTTGTACTAACCCCACAACAATCGCTTCTAGATTTCTCGCCCTTGGATTTACACTTGTTAATCAAATGTGACGCTGCCAAGAGAGAAACAGTTTCCAAGAATGTGTCGTTTTTGCCCACAACGGTAAGTGCCTGTTTCTGGGCATGACGCATGTTGCTGCACGGCATCCCCCTGACGGGTTATAATTGGGTGAGGAAGGATATCGAACATTTTTCATGACCCACAAAGGAACATCAGAACTAGGAATCCAGGAATTCGTAATTAATCTGGAGACACAATCTGATCTAAGCAAAGTGACAAACCTACCAAGGATGAGTGATTGGATCTGACCGGAGGTTTCATGGGCATCGAATACCTTCAATGAAAACTTCAGAAGTATGCAAGAGCCAGGGACTGGGAGCAATATCATACGCTAAAGAATCTGTCGATGACGTTGGCAGCTGAGGCTGCAAAACTAGTTGAGATATTTCAATGGCTTACACCAGATGAATCAACAGCTGTTAGAGATTCACAGTCTCAGAAACAGTCCGTTGAAGGCAAACTGGCTGACATACTTAACTATAATAGTGCGTTTAGCGGACGTGCTCGACATAAACCTTGAGCATGCAATCGTGAACAAGATGGAGAAGAACAAGCCTAAGTATCCTGCTACGGCCCCAATGAACCCCAGATCAAAGAGAGTATAAGATGCCCAATGTTATTCTCGAGCCGATAGCAGATAATGCTGCTAGGCAAAATTACCAAGCCACCATAGAATCCACCGTAGCTCTTTCAGTCATTCAAACTCATGTATCCCTGTCAGTTATCGAGAAATTGACCATATCGGGGAATGGTGAGGAGGTGTGCGTTTGGGGAGTGAGATCAACTCATAAAAAGGCGTGGGAGCGCACCCGCGAAGGAGACGTAATTCTATTCTCTCGACAGAATAGATTATATAGCGAGGCCACTGTAATCACAAAGACTAACTGCCCTGGACTAGCCAGGCAACTGTGGGGGTTGTCCAATGACTTCCGGGATACATGGCCTCTCATGTACTTCATCAGTAGCCCAATCAAGAGAGACATTCCTTACGAGACATTCAACGAACTTGTTGGTTCCGCCGACAATTTTACACCTCTAGGTTTCACGGTGTTGAAGAGCTGGAAGAGCGAAATGTATCTAAGTTACGTGCATGAATTTGCCGACAAAGCCTTAGAGGAATCGTGGCCTCTAGACACAGTCACAGAGCCAAAACTTACTCATTACGACGAATATACCAGAGAGGATGTCCACGACATATTTTCACCTGGTACACCATTTCACGCTGGAGCAGGCACATGGGGGCTGCAAGGAATTGTGCCTGTCTCTAGTGGATCTACCAAGGATTTTGTTTTCTTTGTTACATTCGGGCAAAAACAAAGCGGGCATGTTTTCGATGAGATGATAACTGGGGATGGAATACTTACCTGTGGATACCACAACTAACCACTCAACAACCGCTTCTGGTTTGCCCTGCAGTTATACCTAATTCCCTATGGGACTCACATAGACGTTAGGTTCCATCACCACATATCCACGCGTCTGGAGGCAGTTTACCCTATGGTGAATAGCCAAGTTCCTTGGCCTTCCGAATGTCACGCTCTGATTCTACACCTTTACCTAAGCTGGCATACGCAGCACCCCTGGCTAGATAGGTAACACCATCCTGCGGGTTGAGACGTATGGCCTCGTTGTAGCCCTGTATGGCCTGCTCGTACTGGCCTAGACGAGTGTACACAGCACCCATGCCTAGGTAGGCCCTAGCATCCTGTGGGTTTAGACGTATGGCATCGTCGTAGTCCTGTATGGCCCGCTCGTGCTGACCTAGATTGTTGTACGCACCACCCCGGTTGTAGTAAGCCATGGCATTCTGTGGGTTGAGACGTATGGCCTCGTCATAGTCCTGTATGGCCCGCTCGTGCTGACTTTGTCTGGCGTACGCAATACCCCTGTCTAGGTAGGCCCTGGCATCCTGCTGGTTGAGACGTATGGCCTCGTCGTAGTCCTGTATGGTCGGCTCGTGCTGGTCTAGACTGGCATACGCAATACTGCTGCTGCTGTAGGCCATGGCATCCTGTGGGTTGAGACGTATGGCCTCGCTAATGTCCTGGATGGCCAGTTCGTGCTGGCCTTGTCTGGCATACGCAATACCCCTGCTGTTGTAGGCCATGGCATTCTGTGGGTTAAGACGTATAGCCTTGTTGAAGTCCTGAATGGCCAGCTCGTGCTGGCCTAGGTCGTTGTACTCAAGACCCCTCTCGATGAGAGCTCTGACCTCCTGGTCGTTGTTATCCTCTGTCTTCTCGTCTGTTGGAAACATCGGTTCCCTTGAAGAAGTCTGGCTTGCCCCGCACGCCGAACAGAACTTCGCGCTTGCTGGCAACGCGTTTCCGCAATCGTCGCATTCATTGGTTATCGAAGAGCCACATTCTTGACATGACTTCGCAGACTCCGCAATCTGGAAACCACACTTTTTACATGTCATCAAGATGCCCCTCTTCTTCGCTGGCGTTTAAGTCACATCCATCTATCTGCGCCCATTATAACCCATTAGGAGTAGGCCACGAGCTAGGAGCGGTGACTTAAGGGATGGGCCATATTGAGCTACTGCCTCCTTCTCAACAACGCCCACAAGGCGAAAGGTGTACTCCAAACCAAGCCGCCAACCAATCCCAATGCGCCAAATATCCATATAGGTTCCGAGCCAGTCCCTCCGAAAGCTGGACCTAAGACCGGTATCAGTAGCGTCAGATAGGCAACTGTCAACAATATGACTATCCTTGACCTGGTCACTAGGGCTACAACGACCGCAATTAGAGCTGGGGGAACCAAAGCAATACCAAACTCCCACAAATCGAACATCAAGTCAGTTGTTAAGGCATCATGCACCATTATGAACGACAAGCCTGTACCCAACCCAGCTAGACCACACACCAGCCAAACCTTAATTGCCCTTCTAATACCACTAGCTCTAGCCGAACCTAGGATGGCCCCACACCGTACGCAGAACTGAGCATTGTCCGCATTGTCGTTTCCACATGCCTGGCATTTCATTGTTGCTCTCGTTTATTACGGGTGGAGCTAAAGATATGTCAACCCCGTTGTACCTAATCCGCCATGGGATTCCTAACCGTTAGGTTCTATATCCAATCTGCGAGGTTGTTGAGCGCATTCGAGCCCCTGACCCTCTGCTGTAAAATTTTCGTCAGTGTTTTTCTGCACGCCATACGAATCCTGGTGGCATATTACGCAGTGCTACCCCACAATATATCTTCTTGGCTGAATGGGTGGCAATTATATTGTTCGGTATCGAACATCGAGGGAGATAGGATACCTGTGAAAATGAACCTGCAAGTCTAAGTAACTTGAACCCTTCGCCGCATATGGTTTGGCGTAGTTCACCACCCATTGCATTTAGAGGTAGTCCAGACACTATTTCATTAAATTCTTCAATCCCTAAGGGTCGCATGATGGCCGCTACGTCTTTCGCATCTCCACAAATGACAGTTGCGTCGGGGAAGGAGTTTCGCAGAAGTGTGGTGAAATCTGGTGACTGCTCTAGTAGAACCAACTTTTCTTCGGGAATTCCTCTTCTTAGTAGTGCTCTGGTGAAAGAACCTGTACCTGGTCCAAGCTCAAGAATAAGTCCCTGAGTATCTGGCTTGATATGACGTACCATCAGCGAACTGAGCGCCGAGCTACTGGGAAATAGCGCCCCCATTCGAAGTGGATGTCGTGAGTAGTTTTGAAACCACATCTTATAGCTCATAGCAGGATTGTAACAGCTAAATACACTGCCCCCATGACTATATAGAGGCCCGAGTAATGGCGCCTTGGCATCGCGACACTTCGGTATCTTACAGAAAAGCGGCAGTTTCTCCACCGTCCAGGTAGATCACCTGGCCAGTCATCCAGTTTGATGCTGGGCTTGCAAGATATACCGCCAGCAGACCAAGATCACGGAGGCTAGTTAGCCTTCCCATGGGGATAATATTCTCTACTCTGGTACGTTGCTTGGGCGTTTCTAAAGAGGCTTTACTCATCTCAGTCTCAAACCAGCCCGGGCCTATAGCGTTGACGCCCACGTTATATGGCGCCCACTCCAGCGCCAGCACCTTTGTAAGCATATTCAAGGCGGCCTTACTACTGTTGTACGCTGCGCCACCCAAAGCCGCCATTGTTGCGTAGTTGGAAGAAATGTTGATGATCCTACCGGACCTACGTTCAAGCATCTGTGAGGCAACCGCGCGGCAGCAGTAAAAAGGGCCATTCAAGTTGGTTTCGATAATCCGATTCCAGGCATCGTTGCTGAAAGACGCTAGGGATGATGTACCACTAATGCCCGCGTTGTTCACTAGGATGTCGATCCTACCAAATTCGTTAGTCACATCGGTGACCATTTGGTCGACACGTATTGGGTCACTAACGTCGGCTTGCAGTGCTAACGCATGCCTATTTAGAGCCCTGACTTCGTCAGCAACCTGCTCTACCTGGCTCAATGTTCGAGCAACGATAGCAACATCGGCTCCGGCTTCTGCCAACGTTAGAGCGATCGCCCTGCCTATTCCGCGTCCTCCTCCAGTTACTAGGGCGGTGCTCCCACTCAGACTGAATTCCTTGAGCATTGCCAACCTCCTTACCATATCCCCGTTAACACGGCCTACAATAGATAACTCTACCTGTTACACACCCCTTCATAGATGACGCGCCGACTGACTTCTCCACTGCCCCTCTGCCTGCATAGCTCAGGAGACCAAGTAGTTTATAAGAAGGTATGGGAAAGTCTGCCTTCTGGGGCAGGATAAAGATATACCATCAATTGTATCTAATCCACAATTGGGCTTCTAGCCATTATGAGCTTGCACTGCAATAACATGGCCGACAAAGCGGTCGAGCGTATGTGATAGCCCCCTGTTCCCATACAATCGTGGCAGAACACTTCCTTGTACTCTGTATCCTTAAACACTGCCCATATTGCATATGGCTTCGAATTGTTCTTCCGTCACTGGCTGTATTGATAGTCTCATTCCCTTACGAAGTAATACCATATCCTTTAACGCAGGGTTATTACGCATTGCTTGCAACGTGACTGGCCTGTCGAAATATTGGTCGGCTTTTATGTCTACCATGTACCAGATTGGGTTTTCTACCGTACTTTTCGGATCTGGATGATCTGAGTCAGAACCCCATGCTGTATGGTCTGGATATCCTTCTCTTATCACGATTGCAGTCCCTATGACTGCAATCGGATTTGTATTTGAGTGGTAGAACAAAACAAGATCATTTACTTTGATATTGTCACGAAGAAAGTTTCTGGCTTGGAAATTACGAACCCCATCCCATTCAGCAACGTAGTCTTCGACGAGGTGATCATACGAATAAGCGGTGGGTTCTGACTTGAATAACCAATAATTCACAGGCATTCTCCCCCCATTATAACCCGTCATTGGGATGCAGAACCACGTTAACGACACAGGCCATAGAGTTAGGAGTGCAACTTGCACCATACATAGGAGACTATCCTGCCACACCTTGATGCCCCTAGCCTACCGTAAGTACGTCAGTAGTAGAATGAGAGCACTATAGAGGCAATTGCCACGAGACAGTACCAGTCACGAGGTGCCTTTCTATGAGCCTGAGTGCGTCGCCAAAACTTAAGAGACTCATTGTTCGCTTATAGTGGCCTCGGGACTGTTAGTCTGTACTCCTATGTCCATCTACTCCTAGGGTTGTAACATACGAGTACCTTAATGTTTGACCAAGCGGCCCAAGGTCTCTAAAGAAGCCGCAACCGAAGTACTTGCAAACGCGCCCTATAACTTGGCAAAACGAAAGGCCCCCCAGGGAGTTCCCTAGAAGGCCTTCGTATCAGTATTTTGGTAGCGGGGGTTGGATTTGAACCAACGACCTTCGGGTTATGAGCCCGACGAGCTGCCACTGCTCCACCCCGCGACAAACCAGAACAACAACCCTGTACCTAATAAGCATAAAGCCTATGG
>Ga0114993_10001213_pt1 | contig 29571 bp, 31 predicted proteins | sample ArcticOcean_MG_C_FD_87042 | JGI IMG/M metagenome (GOLD analysis project Ga0114993, IMG submission 87042) | Marine microbial communities from western Arctic Ocean - ArcticOcean_MG_CB2_150 | ecosystem: Environmental > Aquatic > Marine > Oceanic | place: Arctic Ocean: Canada Basin | collected...
CTGCTGCGCCAGCCGTATAAGTCCCTGCTGCTTCTAAATCAACACCTAATTCCCATACTTTCATACAAGTATTACATTCAAAAATTAAGACCATGCTATCATCATGAAACATGGGTTCCCCACTTATATTAAACTCATGAATCTTTTTCTCTAAGCAGGGTTCTCCTTTTGCACCAGAACCCATAAATCCTCTCAAAAAATTATCCACTTGGATTTGGTCTTGAGTAAAATGATTTGTGCTATTCCAAAAATAACTTCCATTTATTCCAAGAATATCTCCTGTAATTTTACCCGGTTTAGGGGGTCTAATATCTTGTATAGGGGTTTGAGACCACCGGGGATAATTAAAGATACTATCAAATGGAACTTCTGGGGCTAACCGATTATGATAAGAACTACATTGGGGGCTAACATCCACCCACTCTTTGGTTGTTTTGTCCATATATGCAGCCCTGCTTCGCCCTTCACACACAACAAAGGTATATCCGGGTGATGTGATGCCAAGATAACTATCTTCACCGGGCGGTAATGCTATATTGTCTGTTCGGACTTGTGCTTCCCACTTGCGCCCATATAAACCTGTCTTAGCATCACTTGGGCGATATTTTAACAAATCGTAACTGGTAATTGTTTGAAACTCTGCATCTCTATTGGGTGAAATCACTTGAATGTATGAACCAACTCTTAATTTTTGAGGGATTTCTTCTTCAACTTGCAGGGTATTGAAGTAATCTTTCATTGGTGTTCCATCTGGTGCATCACCATCTAAGTTGATTAACTTTGTTTGAAGCCACTCCTCATCCTTAAAATCAATTTTAGTAGTTTTCTCCAAGATTTGTTTTTTTCTCCAAGCACCATAGGCAACCCCTTCCACATCATTTGGGCACATAGTTATACCCATACCAGTTTGCTGGGGTGTTGTTGGGAGATTTGGAATCTTCATTAACGAAAATATCTGGGCTTGGGATTGTAAAATGGCTTCTTCTGGGTTCAAAGGACAGTCTAAACGAATGGCCCAAATGTGGGATGCACTTTCATCAGCAACATTTCCTGAAACTCGCTCGTGCTTTTGTAAATCGTGTTGTGTAAGGGGTTGTGGGCTAACAATCCGCATTCTTTGTGGTGGGTTCATAACATACTGCCCACTACCATCATGCCGAGGCAGTAGTCTGCGATATTCAGGTCTCCATTCTTCACACATCTGACATTTTAATGTGGCTCCTGTGGCATTATCCCAAAAGAAATCATTACTTGTGGGTCGGCTGTAACGGTCAACACAATTGGTGCAGATTTCTTTTTCGCTTCGGGAAAATGCTGCATGAATTGGACTAAATGGAAATTGCGGAGGTGTTGCATTGGTGGCCCGCCAAGTCTGGCGATTACAATAATCTTGAACCATGGCTGCTGCTCTCGCACCCCCTGATGCCCATGCTGCTTCGCTGGCGGAGCCATATCCATCCCCTCTCGCTTGCCACGGTCTCCCATCCTTCTTAAAACACCATGACTTCAATTTATTTTTAATTGAAATGGATGGCACCAATTTAATGTTGTCACATTCTGGATTTGGGCAATATCCCATGTTATCCACTAAACCACCTTGTTGTTCTTCTCCATTCTGATTAACTGTGGGTCGTGGCCCTGTTGAGATAGTAGTATCTCCCATTGATTTCATATTTGTATCATCAAAGCGGGCTGCGGATGGTAAACCTGAACCAATTGCTGGTGCAAAATCTTCATCATGCAACGGCGTATAACGAAGAAAATCACATTCTGGACATTTGTATCCATAAGGCCGTCTTAAGCCAGTTAATCTATCTTCATAACCTACTTCTAATTGTGGGATATACTGAAAGCCCAAGTCTGAAGTAACTACTAATCCTTCTGGTGCTGGCCCCGGGTTTCTTACCCGATACATAAATGGTTTAACATTGTAAGTCTGGGCTTGCCCACCTGCTTTTTCGGGCAACCGACACACATATTTTTCGTTTTGGACATTTCTGCTTGTGAAAGTTGTGGCATCAGCCAACCAAGACTCTTTTTGGACTTCTTCCACTACATGAGTCATATAAGATTCTGCAAGACAACCTACATTGACAACATCAGAACTACTACATTTACGGCAGGTGCTAAAAGTCCCAGTTGTAGTTATTTTACAATCATTACAGGTAGTAACTTTATTACACCGAACTCGGCTCAGGAATCTCCAGCCACCCCTACCTCTCGGAGTTCTGCGGTTAAATCCTACCTCCCATGATTTCTTAACGGGTTCAACTGAACTTGTCCAGTCATAGTTATCATTTCGTAAACCAAAATCCACAAACTCCCACAACCACATAAAATCTCGGCGAAAACAATGAGGGCAAATTAAAATCCCACTGTTCAAAGATGTTTGATATGCTTTGTGGCGGAAACCACGGATGAAGTTTTTCATAATTGTAACTGTTTGGTGTAGTCTTTCTCCACCTACTCCTCTAAAATGGGCTACATTTTCTTTAGCAGAATCCAATTTCATAGTGGTTCCATCATTCAAAAATAAATTATGAAAAATCTTACGCACCATATCTCGGCCTTCGGTGGAATTATAGGGGTTACTTTCATATGGCATTTTATCACTGTCCTATCATACATAAATGTAAATCCCAAGCGGCATCATGTAAAAACAACTCGCCTGCACCTACGCCGGTTAATCCTTTATAATTGGCAGAACTGGCATATAGCCCTGCGATTTGATAATAAAGTAATAATCCCATCAAACGACTTTTTTCTATTGACTGAATCATCCCGGGGGTAAGGTCTCCACCACCTCTAATATATTCAGCCATCTGTGGGCGATAACCAAATCCTATTTCCCATTGACTTGGTGCAACTAACCCACAATGAGGACACAAACTATAAGCGTAGTGGGCTGGAATCCACCTCGGAGTTCCATTATAATCTATCTGCCAAAACTCAATCGGCCTCACATTAGGGTCATTGATTAAGCCATCATAAGTGCGAGATGCTTTAACAATATATGTTCCCGCCTCAATCTTTCCTTCTCTTGTTGTTGTGCTATGACAAGTCTCCACATCAATAGGGCAAGTTCCGGGGGATGGATTGTATCCTATCCATTTCTCACAAGAAGGACAGTATTCAACATTAAATGATGCCAAAACTTTAACTTGTTTCCAATTATCTGGGTATGGTTGTAATGTGGTGCTTAATCCTAAGCCCAGCCCTATGTCTGTGCCAACAGGCATTTTATGAGTAACTGCATAAGCAATTGAACAATACTGTTGTGGACCTCTGCCATGCCCAGTCCATGTTTCCCAGTCGGGTGTAAATGATGATGAGATATATGGGTTTCCCGGTGCATGATTAGTAAATGCCCCCTTATTGAAGCGATTGTCGGCTAATTGTCCTGATTCAACTAATCCACGGTGGGTGGTTTGACCCTGAAAACCATCTTCGGGGCTACCCATACAACTACGATAACCTCCTGCATACGCAGCCCAAACTGCATGATTCATTATTTTCACTGCTTCGTCTTTGGGTTTCCCTGATACGGGCAATTGTGTTCCATTTGCGATATTATAATTCACTGTGATGTCAGATAAAACATTAGACCAAAAACCTTTCTTACTGCCCTCAACTGGCATAGCCTTAATTTCGTCCATCCATCCTTTACCCTCGGTTGGGTGGACATTTAAGTGTCCGATTTCATGTTGCACAACAAATGACAAATCTTCAGTTAGATGCTCTGGTGAATAACCATGATAATTCTCATGAATGGCTAATCCCATGTAATCCCCTGATAAAGAAATATACTTCATGTTGGTGAATGCTTCGTGAACTGCCGTGCCAACAATATAAACCTCATTCTTTATTCTATTAATGCTTTTAAGATTATTGACGGCTCTTGTAAGTGTGGCTGGTAAATTGTTACCACCCGGCTTTATGGAGTAATACTTGGGGGCAGACGAATGTGGCGCAGCGTCAGACATCATTTAGTTGTAAGCGTTCCATATATTTAAGGTTATCGTTGCCTTAAATTACTTCTTCCGTGCTTACAGCATTATCAAACACTACTTGATATTGTAAAATATCTGTTAGAGAAAGATTACCTGTGTCGTTGAGATTGTCTCCGATAAAGTTTTCTGATTTGTATGGGTTGGTATCTTCTGTAAATGGTCCTGTCATAGAAATCATCTTATTTTTACCATCAGCGAAATTAGATGTGATACCCATAGTCAGATTAAGTGTAACCATGTGTCGGTTTTTTGTTCCATCTGAAACATCCTGCTTCAGTGATAACTCTGACCTGAATACTCTTACCCATAATCGCAAAAAGTCATGCCCTCCTGTATAACTTGGGTCTGATGATGGGGCACCTCCGGCGTGTTTCAATGGGAAACATCCCAATAATCCAACAGTTTCAACATCCACTGCTTGTTCATCCCCACTTGGTTGTTTGATTATAAACTCTGCTTCAGGCACATCTTGTTGCGGGTATTGTGTTATTAACAATTTCGCCAACTCTAAATAATCTTCTAAAGTTGTTTGCTCGGTATGGCCATTTGAAGCATCCACTATCAAAACACCCTCTTCCGTTGCGGCTGAAGAGAAAGAACTTCTAAGATTCTCTATTTGATGAAGAAAACGATTGCTGTCAAGGCTACTGTGTGTGGGGGCTTTCTTGTCTCCAATTGGCATACGACATTCCATACGGCCTGAAATCATCAGGGCTTGGTCAGTAAAACTTCCTGCTCCAATGACGGATGTTTGAGCCGCATCAGCGAAATTAACAATTTGTTCCGTTCCAAGCGTTCCATCCATATTGAGAATCCGACCCCAAGCCCCAATAGAATCTTGATATGTTCTCCATGGGAACTGTCTTGGGTTGAGAGTTAAACCAAATGATTCTCGTGTTGCACTGTTCAAGGCTTGTGAAGTGTTTTTTGTAGTGGCGATTGGATTAGATACCTCACCCACTTCGGAATTGCTGCCGGCAATAGTAGCCATGCGAGATTCCAAGTAAGACAATAATGTTTCTCGGTCATCCGAAAATAGATTCATCTCTTGAGCAATTTCTCCACGCAACTTAAAGTAATCATAAAGATTTACAGTAGCCTTATCTGGATTCGGTTTAGCGAAAATCCGATTTCGGTAATAATTGAAATTACTCATATAATCATCTCCATGTTTGTAACTGCGATAAGAGGGGGTTGATGAAGTTGATGTTGCTGTCCTTTCATTTTCCATCACCATTGTCGCAATATGCCAATGCACAGGAGTCAGTTCTCCTGCTGCGCTCTCTTTTATGAATGCCGCCCGAAGGGGTGCGATAACTTGAGCCTCATACCAAAACAAAGTCGGACTACTTTTAAGATTGTCCACACATCGGCGATAATACAAATCCCAAATATCCATTAGGGCCAAACCCGGTTTAGAATACCTTGTGGTATTTTGACTCAATAGATAACCATTAACTATGGCTTCTCTAACCCATTGTTGCTCATTTTCATACTGAAGGTTGCTGGCTAAACCTCTGCTTTCTCCTTTGGCTGTTTTAGCACGGCCTAATCGGTGTGCGGTTACATAGGGTAAGCCGTCAAGGATTTCAGAGCGAGTAACATAGGACCTTCCTCGTAAGAAGGCCAATGCTGATGAAAGTTTAACTAATGAATTAGTAAATCTGAACCCAAGCACTCGGTCAAATTGGGCCGGCGGTTGTTCAGCAAAGAAATCCCCAAATGGTGTGGCTATCGCACCTTCATCTGAAGTATTAGTTACAGTTGAAAAATCAAGCAAAGGGGATTTCAACGAGTCTGCTTCCGTTATCTGGAAATCATCTCCCGCCTTCAATTCATAATTTTTACCACCCCACTTTTGAGTAAACAAAACAGAAATATAAGAGATTTCTCTCAGGGCATCATAGGTAGCACTACCGGGGCTTTGACCGGGTGGGGCAAAACCAATTTTATTATTATCTCCGATAAAGGACCAAATACTATCAAGGTCGGTAAATCTCATAGGAGTCTCACCAGTAATTGCTAATTTATTTACGACTTGAAGTTGCGGGCTTAGTCCTTTTCCTTTTCCTCCGTAGGTTCCGCTTAGTTGTGTGTATCTGGCACCAAGGCTGATACTCTTGAACAATAGTTCCATATCAATCCTATCAATGAATGCAAGGTCATTTCCTTTTTGGTGGGGGTTAGTATCCATCCATGCTACGAAATGAGGGGAATTAAAAGTTTTACCTCGGTATTCAACTTTGCGCTCGGCAATCAAACCAAGGACTGCATCTTCCACACCAGCCTGTGAACGGTTGGCTTCGTTAAAGAACTTAACTGGTTGAGTAACGATGGGTCGGGGAACAGGCTCAAACTCATAAGTTGAAATAGTTTTGTCTCTGATGGGGTCATCATAAGTGGATTGTTGAATCTCAATACCATATAATACTTCGTCAGCACGCTTTTCATAATCAATCTTGGCGACACCGTTTTCTCCAAGCATCTCTTCAAGAATCTGCTTCAGGCCAACACTTTCTAAATCACCATCCTTATTAAAATTAAGGCGGCCATCATAGTAGTATGTTTGTAAGAACTGTCGGAGGCCATATCCTTCAGAACGGCCAGCATCAGTAAACAAACCATACCCCTCTTGAACATAATCGGAGGCATCTCCGTGGGGCGTAGTTAGAATGTAGTCATAGTCTAATTGCTTGGTCTTGCCTCCGAAGCGACACTCTGGGTATCTGACACGCATTTCAAAATGAAACTTAAGTGGGTCTCCATCACGGTCTGTCAAATTACCACAACTTACTGTTGCTACCAAAGCATCATCAAACTTGGCCGTGGTTCCATCAGCATTGAGTAGTTTAATTGGTGCAACAATGTAGGTTACTTCCTCATCAGGCAACTTCTTTAACAAATCACTTCTTGTAATCAACTCATCTTCTTCTTTTGTTTTGTTTCCATTTATATCTATACCGGGGTGGCGGAAACCTTCTTTTGGAACTTGTGCAACATAACAATTGGTCAAAAGTTTGGAAAAATCTTCTGATTGCATTTTACGGGTCTTAGTGAATGAGTCACCTGCTTTTGTCTTACCTGCCATCCGTAAAAAGGAAAAATCATACAAGTAGGCTCCAGAGCGCACGCTACCACCGGGTTTCTTCCAATTTGTAAATCTCCAAGCCTCCCAACCCTCCATAACACTTTGATAAGCAGTATTAGAATAAGAAAGGTCATAAAGTTGCCCTTGTTTATACAGGTCTGGAACATAACTTCGCTCAGGACCAAACAATTCATCTAAACTATCTATTTCTCGGTTAGTGGGGGATACATATCTTGGACGGGTATCAAAACCATAAGAATTACATAGGAGAACAGATGCAGCCTCAATGACGGTTGTTTTACCTGTGCCGGGAATACCAGACAATCGGCAAGTGCTATCCTTCATTAACCATGCAGCCATAAAGATTTCTAAGTGTTGTTGGCTATCAAATCCGAATACATCTCCAAGAACTGTTGCAGCACTTTGAATCTTCTTAAGGTTGTGTTCGTGTTCTCTTTGATTGTTTTCAATGTTGCCTAATGATAACTTAGATTTGAAAACTTCAGACAAACTTTCGCCAATTTCTGATGGAGTCACAGATTCGTCAAACTTGGTATTATCATACAAAGTGGAAATGTCATATCCTTTATACCCAATGCCTGCCTGTTCCAAACCCCCAACAGACGCTAAATCTATTTCAACAGGTTCTCCCTTGGAATTAGTAGTATAAGCCACAAAATTAGTGGCATTACGAGATTTGCCTTGTAAAACTTCTATGGCCTCAAGTTCTTCTTCCACCTCATAAATAGTAATAAAACCCTTAACTAAGTCCCCTTCTTTATCTTCCATATCAAAGAGGGGCTTACCGATACTTTTGGCAACATTAGCCAAAGTGGTATATCCACCATCTCCAATCAAATTACGCAAGTTTGTTTCTTTGTCCTCAATGGAAACTATGGTTGTAGTGACTACAACTTCTTCTTCTTCTTCTGAGGGAGTCTCTAACCCAAGTTCCTGTGCTTCATCTTCACTCATTGACAACATCTCCCATATCCATCTTAATAACTTTTGTAGTATTACCAGTTCCTATAATCAAATAATACATACTTTCCTTTCTATCATCTGAAGAAGTAACTGTCTGCTCCAGCAATAATGTTTTAGTAATAATTTGTTTATCTATTTTATCAATCACATTGTATTTACTACTAATGCGTGCGGCATGGCGTTCCTCTTCCAAAGCCTCATAAATCTCTTGTGCTTTACCTTGAATAACAAGAACATTAGCCATCTCTGATGCTTCTTCAAGACTGGTTACTTCTCCCTGTAATTCAGCGTTGCTGTTGTCCATACCTCGGAATCGCATATCGCCATCTGGAATCTCCATGGATGCTTCATCCACTTCTTTTTTACCTAATTTATAGGAATCAAAAGTTAATTGAACTTGTGTGTAAACTTGGGCTACATACTCCACACCACTAATCGCAAATGTAATAGTGTCTTTGAGATTAGAAGAATCAACCATTATGTGGGAAATACCTTCTCCCACTTTTCTCTGGTTATATGTTTGGAGCATAACTACACTTTCTTCATCCAATGGCCTCACATTACTGATGTCATTAGGATAAGAAAACATTTGTAACTCTGAAAATCCTGTGAACCCCTCTGCTGTTTGACCCGGGAATAAATTAGTTTTGTAATTGAGTTTGCCACCATAATTCAAGATAAATACTACGGCATCATCTTCTTCTAATTTAATGTCAAAATTAAGGGCTAATGCTTGGAGGTATTTTTCAGCCACTCCTTCCAAATCAAAAGTAATTTTCTTAGACTTACCAAAGATAATAGGTCGGCCTCCCTCTGTGATGAAATCTCCCATAAATGCTGAAATTAATGCTGTTGGATTTTCATTCACATCCACCTCATCCCACTCATAAGTATCTTCATAACAAGCGGGCGGTAATCCGTCAACACCATCTAATGGAAAACCATAATCAAAATGAGCCGAAACATTCCCTGCTTTCGGAATCCATTTGCCATATTGCATGGATACACCATCTAAAAGAACCTCTTCTATTGAACCTTTCTTAGTTGAAGGGTCCATAACCCTAACAGCACATTCAGTAAAAGTATATTCGTCATGGCCTTTGCTCGCTACCACCATTTGACCATTAATAACTATGTAAACTTTTCCTTCATCAACATTAACAAGAAACTTAACATCTGGGGCTACTAAAAGTTGGTCCTCATATTCGTCTCCATCTTCATCTGTAAGTATATTAGAGAAAGCAGAACCATCAGCGATTGCGGCTACCATCAAGGCATCATAATCAGCCATCGGGGTGGGCTTGGTCGCTCTGGTAACTGCTTCATTATCAAAAGTGACATCCATAATTTGTATTCCTTGGGTTTTGGGTAAAGTTTTCATTTCAATTTCAATGATACCAGATAATACGGGAATAGTTTTTGTGGAATCTAATTCTCCATATGCTTTAGAAGAAACTTTTCTTTCACCATCTTCCACAGTAGGGGCTGTTTCACTACTCGTGCCAATAATATCAGTCAGTGTTGGTGGGGTTAATGCTAAGTCATACTCATAAGAGATGATAGGTGCAATTACGACTTCTTCTTCTTCCTCTTCCTCTTCTTCATCCTCTTCGGTTACGGGCGCAGTAGTGGTTGCAGGCGCAGACGCACTAACTACGGGTGGTGTCAAACCATACTTGCCTAATGCACTGCCTTTAGTAAGATTGGTTCCCACCTGCTCAAACTCATCTCCAAGTGTGTTCGTGCGGAGATTTTTCATCTTAACGATATAGTCATCATTTAATGAACCATGTTCAGCGATATTTAGTAAATTGATATTATCCCAGCCTGTGCCATTATAACCATCAAACGCATAACTGGGTTTGATTAATCCTGAACCTCCTTTGGCTCCTCCGACACCGGGCATTCCAGTAGTATTCTTACCGGGTTCAATTTTATGGGCGTTAGTATTAATCCTACTCAATCTTCGCATATACAAATCTTCAAGTTCATGGGGGTTCAAACCAAATAGGCTTTCAATACCACTGTGGCCATCCACCCACCGGGCTTGCATTTTATTCCATTGGCTTTGAGACATCTTCTCAATTTGGCCCTTGGCTGAACCTGCAAAAGTATGCCCATTATCTTCTAAAAATTGCACAATGTCTGGTCCTAATTTTTCAGCACCGCCACGAGCATAACCATTACCCCTCAAATAAAGCATAATTTTGTCAGCCTTCGCCGTGTTAATGCTTGCCATAATAATTATGAGAGCCTTCAACTACTTAAAGATTCCTACCCTGCTCTCTAAGGTATAAAATGGTGTCTGCCCTAAAGAACTGATATACTCTGGTGAACCATTCTATGTGAAGTTTTAAGAAATCCACAATGCGCCTAATATCAACATACCTGCTACCATACGGAGTTAATGCTTCAACAAAATCAATAAAATTAGAATTAGCCCACACCAATAAGCCTTTGTCACTCAAAGAGGAAATAAAATCTGTGTTTGCGATTAACCTATGAAATAACCCCTGCTGGTCGTCAGAATTAGATGTTGGAACCCAATACGGGTGTGTCGCTATAAATCGTTCCGTTAATTCTAAATACGAATTAATGTGAACTGTTTTTAACCATGAAAGCCAATCTTCCACTTGGGTTGCACAATAATGAGTCCATACGGGATTCATTACTATCACTCATCAACTTCAAAATCCGTAAAATCCACAAGGTAACTGGAAACCGGGGGTTTTCCCGGTTCATCGGGTAAAACAATGTCTGCGGTCTTGGGGTCAAAGATTTCTTCGTCATCATCTGGAACCGATGGAGATTTGCCTCCCAAAGCATTTTGGTTCTCTAACACATCGGAAGAGATTCCTGCCTTAGAAGCCAGTTCATCCACCGATTCTAAACCTTTGCCTGTAAGGGTGGGGAGATTGACTCCTGCTACCTCTAAGGGGTTGTATTCGCTGGCTGCTTCGGGAACTGGTAAATCTTCAAAACGGGCTTGAGATGTGCGCTCATACTTATCTTTTTCTTGCTTCATGCTGGCTTCAATTTTAGAAACACCTAAGTCTAATTTGTCTCCGAAATCTTCGGCGGTATAATCCATACCGAGTTCAGGATTTGCATTGTTAAACTTAGTTTGTGAATCTTTTGAAACTACTTCATCCACAGAAAGTCCTGCTTCTTTAGCCAATTGTTCAATACCTGTTACACCAAACTCAGTTTTTGGCATCATGCCTTGAAGAAGTGATTGATTGTAAATGCTTTGTGAATTGTCTTTACGGCTCTCTCCGAGCATTTCATACCAGTCTGTGGGTCCATCAACCAAAAATGGGTCTGGCGGCGGCGGTTCAGCATCTTCAACGGGTTCGGGTTCGGCAACCGATTCACCAATACTGATTTCTGAATCTTGGAATAAGGTCATATCTGCGGAACTATCTTGTGCTTCACGGATTCTATCCAAAAACGCCTTATCTTCGTCACTCAAAGTTTTTTGACGACCACCAAAGTAAGAAGTAGCATTAGAAATAACTGGTGATATGTCATTAAGGAACTCGGCTACTGCCATAATTCCTGATACAGTGGGGGATTCATCAACAGCATCTCCAACTCCATATTTATCTAAAAAGTTCAACAAAGGCACTAAAACTTGTTCTCCAAGTTCAGGGTCCAAATTAAACTTCCGAGTTAGGCTGGCAATATCTTCCCCACCTAATGCTTCACTTAATGAAACCTTTTTCTTAGAATTACTATTGGATTCAGAATTAGGTGTCATTGTAGGTTTTGAAGAAACCTCTTTAGAGGAATCATCATTACTAACTAAGCCATCAAAGTCGCCCATGTTATTCCCTATGTCTGCCATACTACTTAAAAGTTCTTAAAAATCTGGTTTGCTTGGTCTTGAATAGAGTTAATCCATGCTTCATTATAGGTTCCACCCAATTCTTTTTGCAGTGCCACTTCTGATGACAAAGTTTTCAACGATTTGGCCATTAAGTTTTGAATAAATTGGGAATCTGTGTCGGCTGTCGGGATTCTCTGTATAAACTCCGATAAATCAGAAGTCATTCTGCGTAATTCGGATTCACGAGCAGCAGTTTTCAGAGTAAGAACTTGTTGCACAAATTGAGAATTAAGTGTTTCAATAATTCTATCTTGAAGTTTGATGGATTTATCTTCTAATAGTGATGTGACTTCTTCAAAGTTTTGAAATAATTGATGGATGGTTTCTGGTGTAGCAGTGATACCAAGACTCTCGGAAAACTCTCTGAATTGAGTTTTGATAGTTTGCTCTCGTTCATTTTCAAGAAAAGTTTGATACTGGCTTAACGACTCTTTCATTTGAGAAAGATTTTCAATTAATTCTGTGAATCCTTCCATTGTATCACATCAATGGTCCATTACGGCGATTATAATCACTCAAAAATAATCCACCAAGTCCCGATTGTTGCACAGAATCATAACGAGCCTTTGCCTCTTCGGAAGCCTCTCTCTTGGCTTCTCGTTGTTCTGCCTTGTGTAAACCTTCAGCAGCCGCATCTAATTTCTTAGAGAATCCATCAATAGTTGTCTGCAAATCATCAATCTTATTCTTGTAATACCATGATGCACCCAAAGCCCCTATCACCAGACCACCCACTAAACCGAATGCTACGGCAGATTTATTGCCTACGGCGAACCCAGCAGAAGCGATTGCAGGGCTGGAAACTGTTTCTGATGCCCGCACCGGCTTATCATTTCTGCGAGACAATTCTCGGTGAATTGATTCAAGGTCCTTTTGAAATTGCGTCATTTCTTCGGGACTACTTAGACTTGTGCGACTCATAGAACCCAATAGTTCCATTAGTTCTGGTGTAGCCATATCTTCAATGTTTAAGTTTTTACGCACGGAAATAGTTTCAGCAGCAAATACTTGGAGTTCGGTTGGGTGGGCAACGATACAATCAGTAATTTTACGAAAGCCACGAATGCCTTTACCACGCTCACCTAATAGATATTTTCCCGGTCCTGTCTGGTGGGCCAGTTCCACAAAATCTGCAATAGTAATTTCATCTTGAGATATACTGACATCTTTTGTTCCAGAGTTCTTGACTCCTTTTTGATACCTTCGGATAAAATATGTCATCAATTAAACAATGTTGTTCCGACTACTTAAAGGTTCCCTATTCCATGGAATTAAAGATATGCACAATGGTATTTACATTCCAACCGTTGCCACACATCTTCTTACGGGCTGAATCGGATACAGCACCCGTATAATTATCTGGTAATGTTTGAAGTCTTACGCACTCCACTGGCGTCAGGTCTCTCCAATCTATGTCCTTAGTTAATGAATTATATGCGTCAATATAGCGTCCATGCGGTAAACAAGAAATTAAACTATCTTTTGAAACCGTAGTAAGGCACCCCATTTTATCCGAACATTTTTTAACTTGTAGTGTTTGAATATATGGGATAGATTTATCATAATCTTTACGAGTATTTGTTACTGGGTCTATGCGGCGACCTACAATATGTGCGGCATTCCAATCTTGGTTAGTTTCTAATATAGAACTCAATTTAATTCCTGTATCTTTGGGTTGCATTACTTCCCAATTACACCAATATAACCGAAGTCGGTTTTGAGCAGAAACAAGGTTAGCGTTGATAAGGATTGACTCCACGCCGATAATATCTGTAATGGTGTCTATCCATTCTTGTTTCATTTTAACATTTTCTAATAAAAAGTATTTTGGACGATAGTGATTGATGACCTCAACAAAATCAAAGAAAAGTTTACTTCGGGGGTCACTAAAGTTTAATCCTTTTCCAATAGAGGAAAAACCTTGGCACGGGCTACCACCTATAATCAAATCAATGTCCTGTAAATCCCATGACTTCCAATCAGTAATATCGCCTAATTGAATGGTTGATGGGTAATTGGCTTGCGCTACCTTAATGCACGCCTTATCTATCTCACTGGAATAATAGTGTTCATAACTAATCCCTGCTCTATCTAAAGCAAGCCTCCCACAAGACATTCCATCAAAACAAGAAAGAACATTCCTAATCATACTATACACACCATAAAATCACTGTTATGAAGTTTACGACCATATTTGTGCAAGTTGTTCATAACAATAATCCAAGGTCACATTAGAAACTGTGCCATCGTCTGAATCGGCAGAACTATCTGAGGACATCTCATTCATTAATTGATTCAAAGATTCAACAGTTTGTAGCATTTGTCGCCATTTAAGATTGCGGATTTTAACATGAAGTCTCCTTGCATCGGCTCGTTCCTCATAACCTTTTTGGTGCAAATACTTCTTTAGCGATAACAAATCTAATCTCCATCGGATGCCGCCTCTGCGTTCCTTAGATTGGGCGTGACGAAACATCGGACGATTACGGAGGATTCCTATAACTTCACGAGAGGTATAACGCCTTGGCTTCAGTCGCAGCATTTCTTGTGCAATATCTGTGGAATATCCGTAACCATCATTATCTAATAAATAATTTACAATATCAAACACTAATGTCTCCACTAATGGTATAGGTTGTGACTTAGTATCGCTCATAGCCAATCACTCTTCTTCATCTGCTTCCCCAGAATCAGGCAGGTGTTTCTTGACTAATACTCCTTTTGCAGTTTCGTATGCTGTTTTGGCTTCATCCTTCGTCATTCCATCGGCCTTAGCAGCCATAATAAATTGCTTGCGGTTGCGTTCAAACTCCATCAATTCCAAAATAGCATTATTCATCTCATCAAATACTACTACACCCTCAATAGGTGGGTTGTTAAAAAGAATGTCTAATTCGCCTTCCATTTCAGTAACGGTGACTGGAACTACTGCAACGAACTCATCTAAATCTTCATCTAAAATACTACCTACATCTCCGCCACTTAATTTAGACAAAAATTGCTCTGCTGTTGCTCTGCTAACTACCATACCAATACGAGGCCAATACCGAACTTCTTCACTCATGTTTCTTGGTATGGTGTAAGACCTACTTAAAACTTTGTGCATCATCCAATAGAATGAACCTTTTTTCCAGCCAGTAAATTACGAGCGACACTCAAATTATTGTTATCTTGAACACCGTTGACATAATAAATTACGCCAGAGGCCATATGGATTTTAATGAGAACTGCTAATTCTCGGACTTCAGCCGAGTCAACCATTATTCTTCCTCTCCGTAGTAGGGTTCCCAATCACTTTCAAAAACTTGTGGTGTAACATTTTGACATTCTCTGGTTTCAATACAGGCCATAGTGCGAACCTTGGGTCCTTGAATAACTACCAAAAATGCAATTACTCCTGTTTTTATATTTTTCCAAAGTTTCTGATTATGTAAATCCCAATTCTCCATTATTCTTCTCCTCCATCTTTAATTTCCATTGAAACATTCATCCACTCGCTTGCGGTGTTGCCATTTTTGCTGGTGAAAACACGGCTGGTTCTAAATCCTTCGGAACTTCTCACTTGGTCAGAATTAAACCGTCCCGGGCATTCAAGATTCCAAGGTGGTTCGGAAAACTTTTGGCGATATTCAAACTGCTCGGTAGTCGGCATTGAAACTGGGTTTAATATCATTCCAAACAAACTATCATAAGAAAGTTCTGCTATAATAACATGAAGTCCAGAACCACTGGAAGAAATACGATACCAAACTTTGTTATCAAAAATCTGGCACAGGTTCTTCAAAGCATCCTGAACTATTGGGTGGTCAAAATTGACATCATCCCAATCAAAGGTTAAACCAGTCATACTAAGAATATGTCCAATCTCTTACTTAAAGATTACCACGAAGTCTCTGATGTGGTGGAAGAATCGGCAATTACATATCCACTGCCCGAAGGTGCGGTGGATGGTTTGTATGCGGGTGTTTCATCCTCGGCAGCAGAGGTGGTTGTCTTAGCAGTTCTGTCGTCATTCCATGAATCTGAAGGCTTGTAATCTTCGTGACCTTTCTTAATGTAGGTGTAGCCTACTTGCTTCATATGTCCTTCATAAACATATCTCTCATCAGTGCCATCTCCGGCGTAATCAAACATATTGTCTGCACGAGGTCGGCGAGAATCCAGATATTCATTAGAGGGTCCAACAGATTGACTAAATGTTAATCCACCATTGGCTTCTTTCCATGAATCGCCATCCCAATCCGCAGGAGCATTTCCGGGTGCTTCTGAATTAGTATAGAAGTATGATAGGTTGTAGGCTGGGTGTCTGCAATAACTCTTGCCATCTTCATCTTCGTAGCACTTGCCTTTAGTTTTCATAGTTCCGTCTCGGTCAAGACCGAGACATTCACTATCTGCACTACATTCTTGCGAATCAGTCTTAGGGTTGTAATTATCATAGCGTTCTGGCCACCATGAGAAACCAATACATTCTGGGTCTGCTTGGCAGGCTGCTGCGGCAGCATCTAATCCTTCGTATTGCGCTCGTGGTTCGTTAGTCTTATCAGCCAGATTTCTCCACATATTACTCATACCGAACTTTGGATACGGGCTTCCGCTATACTTGGTGAAGTGGGTTTCAGCAGGGAACTCATCCGAACATTCTCCACTGACACAATAAGGTTTGTCGGCAGGGCATCCTAAATCATCAGAACAGGCTGTTGCATCTGCACCACCTCCGACTGTGGGTGTTACCTTCGGTGTAGTAGTTGTATCTTCAAGAGTTTCTTCTTCATCTTTGGTCATATACCAAAGACCGAGGCCACCAATAACTACGGCAGACAAGATTCCAATAGTCTTTCCAGAGGCTTGCATACTTATTCTTGTTCATCGCTGCTACTTAAAGATTCGCTTTCGGCCTGATGAACTGCCAATTTAGTTAATAACTTATTTCTCCACAATACCCAGCGCACAAAGAAAATGTCAGCAAAACTGTGGCATATGACAAGTGCAAACAATACTGCTATCCAAAAATCCATATTATTCGCTCCATGTTAATACTACGGAATCGCCTTTACGCCTTCGCTTAATCTTGCCATCAGGTCTTTCCAGAGGAATCTGAAACCGATTATCCTTGAAACTATAACTCCAATTGTCTTTACTCCATTTGATACCATCCATGCGTGGGATATGAAGTGTGAGTTCATCCTCATTAGATTCCAAAGAAGGTCTGATTTGGAATCTAAGACCCCGTTCTCCCCAAAGTGTGAGTGCAACTTCACTTAAGCGGGATGAGCGTGGTTCAAATGGTAATCGTGTCATTCCGACCAAACGAATGTCTTGGGCGGAGGTTAGGGTCTTATAGCGGGCCAAATAGGGCTGTTGAATATCGTATTCACTTTTAATAAGTGCTGCGGCAGGGTTTGTTTCAGCAGTTGCCCAGACATCATCACCAAAATTAGGGATAATATGATTGATAACTATTTGTTGAATTGGAATGGCCATACCCTCTAAATACCTAACTGTGCGGTAACATTCACCATAACCTGCTTCAGAGGCTATGCAAACTAAATTAATGCTAACATAAGTTGGGTCACGCAACAAACTTTTGAGTCTGTCAATTCGTGCAATCAAATCCTCTAACAAATCCACTAATTTAGAAGTATCTCCCTTTTTCAAAAAGAATCCTTTGATGTTTTCTATTTTGGCCTTCATGCGTAAAACTTTTAATAGAAATGTATTCAAAAAATCTGGTGCGGATAATGCCTTAAGAGTGTGGCCTGTTGGTGCTGTATCAAAAACAATTAAATCATAATCTGGGCTACTACACAACCTTTCCACTTCTTCCATAGCAAAGGCTTCATCCATACCGGGAAAATTACTCAAATCAGATAACATGGAACTATCAAAACCGGGGAGTGTTCCAAAGGAAGATTCCATTAACTTTTGAAGTTTGGTGAAGAAATCGCCGGCCAATTCTTCGGCATTAAGGTTTTTTGCCCACAATGGGATGGTTTCAGAAACACGGGTGGCTTTACTATTGATGGGGATGCCGAGGACATCATCGGTGCTATGAGCAGGGTCAGAAGATACTAAAAGGGTTCTTAAACCTTGTTTAGCATGATGAACTGCCGAAGCAGCCGATATTGTGGATTTACCCACGCCACCTTTTCCTGTAAATAAAAGCAGATAAGCCATACGATAACATATGTGGTAGCACCTACTTAAAACTATACCCATGATTCAAGGAAGAAATCATCAAACTTGCCATCGGGTTCAATATCCACCACATAAGCGCATTCTCCTCGCTTACCTTTAACTCCAATAGCAATTTCCATAGGGGTCAATGCAAATGGTAGTCCCACGCCTTGAGGCATGGCCAAAACCATAATGGAACGAGAAGTTTCAGAAAAGCCTGCGCTGGGGGGGATTTTAATGTTTAATCCTCCATTCTGGCCACGGCCAGACCATAATTCCTCCCCATCTAACAAAAAGGTGAAATCAATATCGCCCAGATAACTAATGGCTGATGCGGGCAACACAATCTCTTCTAAACACACATCTGCGGGCACTGAAATGGTGGCTAAAGACATCACTTCTGGGCTAACTGGTAAATCCAATACTCCAAGAAACTCTTCTGAGTCCATAATACTACTTAGATTATTCAACTACTTAAAGTTTGAGGCTCTGTGTGTTAATTATAACGCAGTCTATCGTTTATTTTTCCGCTTTGTGGAGTTTTTTTTCCGTTCTCTGTGCATATCTGGTGATTCTTCGGTAGGGTCTGGCACATATTCGGCAGCAGCCTCGTCAAACTCTTTTATGCTATCATAACCACCATTCTCTAAAAACTCCCCTTTTAGGGAATCTTCTAAGCCTTCTTTCCATGCTGCAACTTGTCGGCGTTTGATTCTTTGTCTGCCTTGACGCTCTTTGGTTCTTTGGGTGGCTTTGTATTCATCTTGTTGTTGTCTCATCCAATCTTCAATTTCTTCCGAGGTCAATCCTAAATTACCTTTTCGCAAAAGTTTTGCACGATACCACTCCACATTTTCCACATTAACTCTTAACCCAAGTTTCTGAAGTTCAATTGCTATCATGCTATCCACCCCATCAAACAATAAATAATCAACCCAAACATTGGCTTGACGGCCTGTTGTGCCATTAATAGTGTATAGCAAAAAGTTTACGACTTGTGCTGGTGTGCCGGGGTCAGTAATGTATGGATGTAAGGCCATACGGCCGGGGTCTGTTAAATCATTATTTAGGGTTAATATAGTTAATCCATCCAAAATCGGCGTCATCATGCGGGCGGTATGTGAGGCTGCACCGGGAGTAGCGAACCCCGTGGGAAGTTTATAATCACTTGTTTGGTCTAAGAAACTAAATTGGGCTTCAGTGGTCTGACTAAATGCAGAATTGACAGACATGATGCCGAAACCATTAGTTGCGTCAGCAAATGCAAAAACCCATTGGTCTCTATCGTTGTCCCAACTTGCTGACATGGGATAGCGAGTTGTAGCATTTGGGTCAATAGTGAAATTATCATTCATATCCTCTCCTTCTTGACTCCCTGCTGCCTTATTACTAAAGGTGGGTGGATTAACAAATGGGACATCCTGCAAAACTCTCCATGAAGCCCAATCATACATCAAAACATAAGGTTCATCTGCTGGTTGTGCCGCTAACCACCCATAAGCCACATTGGAATAAAAATCCGTAGCGGTTGGGGGGGGTTTATTGGATAATCCACGAATCATATAATTTCCAGTGCCTTTGGTTATACCCAATCCACATAAAGCATGAGCCAAATAAGCATTCCCTGAGCCTTGAATTGTGGGGTCCTCCCCCAAATATGTGGCTAAATCCTCATCTATGATATATTGGGTATCATCGGAATAGGGTCCAAGAAAACCGGCCTGATTCTTTGACCCTATCTCATACTCTGGACTAAATGTGCTTTGTTGAATGGCCACACCAGTCCATTTGCTGCCTGTTATGGGTAATGCCAGTCCAGTTGCAGTAGTAAATGCTCCACCGGGGATGGCGAATGCTGTGGCTATGTAAGGTAAAGTCATACCGGGGAACTCATATCCTACACCATAAATGCTTTGGGACACGGAGCCAGCATACAATTCACAAAATGGTTGCCCACCGTGAGTTACATTATTGACACCTACTGTAAAAAGGTTTTCAGTTGTATCTTGAATCTGTTTTTGTGAACCCGGGGATATGGTGGTAGCATACGCCCCTTCTAAATTATAAGCACCTGTTGGTAAATTGTCCTCTAAACCAAAGTTTTCATCTGTGCCTGTTTTTAAGATACCATAGGCCCCTGCTGCATAACCTGTTACTGCATCGGGGCAGCATTGTGGGATATAGATGCCTGTCATGACTGTGGAATAATCAACTGCTCCTGCGCCATCGTCTTTGACTACTTCTCCACATATCATGGACTGCCCATCATTAATAAAAGTGTCAGGCGGGAGGCGAGCCAATGAGGATATATCATAAATACGACTAATATAATAATCACGGGCTGACAGAGCATCATCAACAATCACACCAGTAGGGATTTGAAAACAGACTGCATAATCTTCTATGGCATATGCAAACTTTGGATTCCAAGTGTGAGGGCCGAGAGGCATACCTGTTGCGGCTATTGCTGCTGTTAAACCCCAGCCAAATTGTTCTTGCAGGTCAAACCCTGCAAACACGACTGGGCCAACATCTGTTGGGAGGGGGACAGCAATAGGGATATTAACAATGCCACCGGCTCCTGAATAGTCTTGATTAGTCAATGTGCCATTTCCGGTATAAGTTCTTTGATGGCCTACATAATAAAAAGAAGCCGCAGGCTCCGTTTCTGCATCGGAAATGCTTGAACCTAATAATGGTGCTATACTATATACCCCCGGTGTTGAATCATCATTGATAGTAACTGAATCTGCTGCACCCGGAGGTAATGTAAAAGGATACCTGCATGGATAAATATAATATCCATTCCCCGGTTGCCATTGAGCCGAATCAGGAACACCTGTAAATCGCTGATGGATGTTCCATGCTGGTATCATCATGACGAATCCATCCCAAGCATAACCGTGTTGCCCCGGTCCATATAAATCAAGGAAGTTTCCTCGGTAAGAACCATAAATAAAATAGTTATCATTGATATACTCTGTTCCACGAATAATCACATCAAACGCCTCTAACTCAACGAGTATCCCAAGCCACCTATTCTCAAAGAATTGGCCTGTGTCTAATTGGGTTTCAGCAGTAAAAAAAAGTTGGCCCCAATCCACCAACCCAGAACAGAACTTTGTTGTTAAATCATATGCTACACCACCCATGACATCACCTCAAATTGAATCTATTGTAAAATCTGCAACTGGTAAATTAGGAAAATCTTCTGTAATTGGAATTAGCGCATTAGCCAAGAAATAGGTTACATCCCAATCAGTTCCGGGTGGGATTTCTATCGGAATCCAATTTTTCATCACAGGTGAATCTGAATTAGTAATTGGATATGGTGCAGATGTTCCACTCATGCCTACATAATCTCTGCCATCAAGGGTCTGATAATACATCGTAGTTCCAATACGGATATTTACATATCCGCCCGGAACCCAGTTTTCACCTACACCATATATTCCGGGTGTGCTTCCAACATATTGTAAGACAATAAACTCGTCAGCCTTAGTATAGTTTCGCCCATGTATGGTGGCATCGCCAATCCCTGAATAAAAAACTGATTGTGGGCGGTTTTCCAAAAGATTCAAATCTTTGGGTGGTAAGTTTCCGAGGTCTCCGACAGACCACTGCCATCCTTGTCGGCGAATACCCATTAAACATCACCTGTATCCAAACCATATGCCTTACGCATTTGTTTAGTTAGGTCTATTAGTGCTTGTTCTGCGTTAGCAGGTAGGCGTTGAGTTTGAGGTTGTAAGTTTTTTTGAATTGGTTTCGGAGGGAGGGGTGCGGGGAGGGAGGTTTCTTTGAGTTGTTCTGTCCAAACCGGGGTGTTGTCCGTAGGACTAACAGGAATGTCTGGCATTTTTGCCTGACGGAATGGGTCACGCTTAGACCTGCGACCTTTTAATCCACTGCGACTTCCTAAAACTTTACGAAGATTGGCCTCTTCTTGTAATTGCTTTTTGACAGCATCTTCATAACTCATAGTGTAACTATGAATGTTTTGATACTTAATACTTCACCAACTATTTGAAAGATTATTGACCTGCCATCTCACGCTCTTTGCGTGTCATGCGGTGCTTATCTCCCATCTGGCGGAAGTTCTCTGGAGCATAGTTCTTAGCATCCTGACGCATATCGGCTGCAATAGAGCCTGTCTTGCCTGCAACTGCTACATTGGAGATAAACTCTCCCTTAGTGTTGCGAGCGACATAGCGGCTGTTACCCTTAGAAGTTACGAAACGCTGTCTGCGACCATACTTACTACCTTTGTTGGTTTCAGCAGAGCCATACCACACTGGAACACCTTGTCCACTCTCAAGAGCAGAGTTGGTTCCGTATGAATCTGGGATTACTGGAAGTCCAGCCATCTGTTCTGCGCCATATCTTCCACTAAGGTCTTTGCGCTCTTGGCGTGTGCGGACCTTTGCATCACCTGTCTGACGGTAGCCTGACGGTGCGTAGTTCTTAGCATCTTGTCGGCGGTCATTTGCGACTGCGCCTTTCTTGCCTGCGATATTAACTGAAGTTACAATTGAACCATCCTTTCGGCGAGTCATGTATCGTGCGTTGCCCCATCGGTCTTGGTATCGGTCACGCTTGCCGTATCTGCGGCCTTCTGCGCTACCATACCATTGTGGAACACCACGGCCTGAGCCTTGTGGCATACCAGCAGCAGAGGAAGTATCACCATAGGTGTTAGGAACAACTATTGCTCCGGCTTCCATACCATCTGGAAGTTGTGGGTAGTATTCGGACCCAAGAACATCTGTTATCTTTGCTTTAACTTCTGTGCCTTTCTTCTTCATAGCGTCTTGGCGTAGTTTTCCGAACATCCATAGTCCGGCTCCAACACCAGTTAGTCCAAGAGTAAGATATGCGGCGGGACCGTAACAACCCAATCCAGATAAATCCTTCATGGCTTTGTAGCCGACTAAGCCACCACCAATCATTAGTCCTGCTCCTGCAATCGTCTTTGCATCCATGTTCTTACATGAACCGTTCTGATACTTAAAGATTTGCTACAAATTATTTGAGTGGGTGTTTAATTTCTTTGTCCCCTAAGCACCACCGAAGCGTTTTAATGACCCCTTCTAAGGCTTTTTTGTTGCGGGCACATTCTTTCATGCGGGGTTTATCGTTCTCTGCCTTTGCCTTAAAAAAAGATACTACCCAACGATTCTGGACTCTTTCGGCTCCATCTAACATTTGCTCAATCTCTTCCCATGTGCGTGCATACGAAAACGAATCCGTCTCTTGGTGGTCTGAAAGTTCTCCCATGATGTTGGCCTCGGTTATTATTGTAGGGGACTTCCTATTCGGGGGTAATCTAATACCCAGCGCAGAGTTTTAATAACTCCTTCAAGAGCCTTGTGATTGCGGGCTGCACACAGAGCGTCTGAACGCTGCTTTGAAGCCTTGGCTATGTCATAGGCTTCACGCCAGTCTTGTTGAGTTAAAACGGCGGTCTGGAGCATTTGATAGACCTCCTCTCGTGTGTGCATGGGAGATTCTATGTGATTCAACTACTTAAAGATTCCTCTATGTCCATAGGAGTGCGCTCACACTTCTGTAATGCGGCTGCCATGTAAATCAAAGTTTCTTTGTTAAGTCCCTTGACACTGACTGGAGAACGAAGCATTTTTACATTCCTATTACTCCATGTTTCAGCACTGCGTTTATTCAATGTTGAAAACCTACGCAAGACATAGATTTCTAATTCCTCTCGTGAGCATAGCGCACGCATTTGGTTCGGGTTCAAACGGTTTGGGTTCATAATTTATACTATGGTGTATGACTTACTTAAACCTTTGCCTCCAGTGGCCGTAGCGACCCTCATTGGCAACGGTTTGCGTAATACCTTGTCAGGTAAACCTAACTCTCTAATATGTCTGGTATGCCATCAGAATCGTCATCGTCATCTAAGTGGTCGTCTAAGCCATCGTTGTCATGGTCAAACTGCCCTGTTAGGTCGTTGCCATCGTTTGCTTCAAACCAATCACTTAGGCCATCGTTGTCATCATCTGTATCGGTAGCATCCCAGAGGCCATCGTTGTCGTGGTCGTAGCGATATGCACCCCATGAACCACCCAACTCATTAACATCTAAAATGTCATCGTTGTCATCATCAGTATCCACTGAATCATTCAATCCATCGTTGTCGTGGTCACGCATAGCACTGCTGCCATTAGCGTAATTATCAGCATAATTGTCTATGCCATCATTGTCAATATCCATATCAAACTTATCTGGAATACCATCGTTGTCGTGGTCGTAAATGTTAGTATTTGGGTCTCCATCATTGACTTCATCTCTGTCAAGAATGCCGTCACCATCATCGTCATCGTCATCATCATCAGGTATGCCATCATTGTCATGGTCTATGGGTGAATCATCAACTGCATCGGGGATACCATCATTATCATCGTCTGTATCAATGTCATCAGGAATGCCGTCACCATCGTTGTCGTTGTTACCATTTAGGTCTTGATTATCCAGTTGTTGTTGCTGCTGTTGGTCGGACTGCTGACCTTGCTGGCCTTGTTGACCATTCTGGGTCTGACCCTGCTGTTGCTGGTTCTGACCATTCTGGTTTTCACCATTCTGATTTTGGCCTTGTTGTTGGCCTTGCTGACCGCCCTGTTCGCCACCTTGTTGTTGTTGACCTTGACCATTATCTTGTTGCTGGCCTTGTTGTCCTTGTTGGCCTTGTTGTCCTTGATTTCCTTGCTGGCCGCTTTGTTGGCCTTGTGAGGAATCTTGACCTTGCTGACCTTGCTGGCCTTGTTGTCCTTGTTGTCCCTGTTGGCCTTGTTGTCCTTGTTGGCCTTGTCCTTGACCTTGACCTTGACCCTGACCTTGGCCCTGCCCTTGTCCCTGTCCTTGACCCTGACCTTGACCTTGACCCTGACCTTGACCTTGGCCTTGTCCTTGGCCCTGCCCTTGTCCCTGTCCCTGCCCTTGTCCTTGTCCTTGACCTTGACCCTGACCTTGGCCTTGTCCCTGTCCTTGTCCTTGACCTTGGCCTTGACCTTGGCCCTGACCTTGGCCTTGGCCTTGACCTTCGCCTTCGCCTTGTCCATTATCATCGGATTCGCCGCCACCATTGGTGCCGCCGTCTCCCGAACCTGCTTGAGATTCTTGGTAGTCTGGGTCATATGCGTCTGGAATGCCATCACCGTCTGAATCAGAGTATTCTCCATCATTAGGGTCATTCGGGAATTGGTCTGTCCCATCGGGACGGCCATCACCATCTGTATCTGCATTATTTGGATTTGTTCCTTTTGCGTATTCTTGTGCGTTAGTTAGACCATCGCCATCAGGGTCGCCATTAGCATCCCCACCATTCAACGGGTCTAATCCATTAGCGACTTCCCACCCATCGGGTAATCCGTCACCATCAGTATCGGCTTTGTTAAAATCTGTGCCATGTTGCTGTTCTTCAGCATTGGTTAATCCATCACCGTCCCAATCAGCCCCGCCATCGGAGGGGTCTAATGGGTCTGTTCCATCTGCTACTACTACGCCTGCGCTCATAGCAAGCATAAAAGCAGTTAGTATCGTTATTAGTATCTTTTTATTATTATTTGATTTTATCATCATTTGTCTCACTTATTGTTTCATTCATAGAGAACCCACTGTTCCCTCTGTTATTAATTAGGTGTATTCAGTCATATAAAGGTATGCTTAGGTTGCTCTCACTGAATCCGCACGAACATTTTCTAATAGTATTGGAAAGTGGCAACTCCAAAGTTCCACAGTTATTGATTCATCCTCTCCATTGATACAAGTTATTATGGCTTCATCACCCTTCCATGCACCACTTAAAAAAGATACAATCATCCCTATTTCTAATCCGTTTGTGGCTTTGCGTGGTTCTGAATGCACCTGTGCCTCCTCTGGTGATATTTCTCCTACTACTTCTTTAACACCCTTAATAGTAAGGATATGACTGGACGCTATCAATCCTAAAACTTCTTCCAGATAATAGATTTCTATGGCTTCAACCAAAATGTATCCTTTCAAATGTGTGGGTGCTACCATCTTTCCAATGTAATCTATCTTTTTTCGCATAGACCCTGCGCCATTAAGTCTGGCGATAATTTCAGCCATCACCTTTTCTTCTGCTCCTATTTTTGTTTTTACAATGTATGTTTTCATAATTTTCCCTCTATGGAATAGGATACCTGCGGTGCAGTAAGGAATAATTAGAATATATGTTGGAGGGTCATACGGGATTTGAACCCGTGACCGCCCGGTTAAAAGCCGGATACGCTACCTGACTGCGCCAATGACCCAGTTAAACTAAGTTAATCTGATAATACTAAGGGGTAAAATAATCTGTGGTTTCTTCAGGTTCTTCGGAATCCTCTTCAGGTTCTTCCCCTTCTGCTATTTCTTCCACTTTTATCTTATACTTGCGTATAGTTCCATCATCTTCGGTGCGCTCAATGATTAAATCAATTGTCGTCTTGCCAGAATCCAATGAAACCTTTTCTTGGAGAACTTGTGACTTAGGGAGTTTATTGGAAATCACTTCTGCTAAAAGATTATTAATGTCTGCCAGTTGTCGGGTTAAACGCCCAATGAATGTCTCATTTTTATCTCCGATTTGGTGGCGATAATAATTGTTGTAATAACCACCCTGTCCAGTATTATTATTTATCTCATTCCAAAACTCATCCCAAAAGGTCATACTGTGTCTATGACATAGGACCCATATAAACTTAACATCTCCATGGTGGTTGCCATGTATTGTTAGTAAGACAAATCAGGTGGACCGGCCGGCCGTGTTGAGAAGCCGTGGCTTCTCCGGGGAGTATCTGGCGGTTGCATTGGTCACAATAACCTATCATACTATCACAGAATCTCACGGTATTTGTCGTCAAGCGGAGATTTGAATACTTTATTTTCCGATTCAAATGTAGGATTCCATGTATTTTCTGCACGCTGTTTGTAAATCTTACGAAACTCTGCTGTATCTTTATTTTCTGGATTCGGTTTGTAAGGCTCTTTTTTACGGCCATTTATGTGACCTACATTATACGCATACGCATAAGCCTCTTCTTCGGAATCTTTGCTGGTAGCGATTTCTGGGATGGGTGCATCGTTCCAAGGACATTCTTTGTTGGTCTCCAAATGTTCTGAGTCGCAGAGGCAATCAACATCCTCTTCATAATCTTCGTGGAAGAAATCATCCCACATATTTTCCACAACATAGGGTGGCTCAATCTCGGCATCTGTGAACTCGGCACTTTCACCTGTGCTATGATTATACAACTTCCCATCTATGCGTGTGCCATAAATAGTATCATAAGTATCAATCTGTTTGACGGCCCAACTACTGTCGGTTTCGCTTTTGAGTGCTATTCTTTTGGCTGCCTCTTCTGGACTAATGCCTTGGTCAAGTGTTAGTTTACGAGATTTGTGTGGTTTACCAGACATGGTTCTAACCTTACCTTTAACTGTTGCTGCTGATTCAGCATGATGTGTGTGGTGCTGTGCAGCCCATTCTGTTGCATATTGCTGATGCAAAACTTCTTCAACCTCTTCCATCATCAAGATTAATACAATTTCTGGTTCTGAATAATGTTCCCAATACTGTTCAACAATAACATAGCCATCATCATCAATTTCAGAAGCATCATCAGCGATTTTCATTAATTTGGAACTTGCTTCTATAACTAACCCATTAACACCGTTTTCTAATGGCGTATCTCTGTGAAATACTACTTCATCCATAAACACGGCAGCCACAGAATAATAACTCATACTAATATCCTATCCATCTTGATACTTAAAGATTAGGGTAAACTCAAATCATCATCTAATGTATAACCCACTGGTAAATCTTCACCCAACATTTGCTGGATTTGTTTATGATTGGTTCCTTGGCGTTCTGCACAAGCCGCACAAATAATGTTTAATGTGGGCCAAATAACATCTAAATCATCCCATGAATAATCCACTAATGATTTGTAACCTTTTTCTCCCCACTTACGCAGGTGCGTCTGCGGGGTCGTTTTAACAGTTAATAATTCTCGTTCATCAAATCCACAAATCATACATTTTGAACCTAATTGGCTCAAAAGATATTGGTGCTTACGAGTTCTCAATGAGTTTTTGGATTTAACAGCCCGCCTAACAAGATTCTTGTAATCCTTGTAATCTCGGTAATACTTTTTATTGTAGGCTTGCTGATATTCCCTTTTTTTCTCTGGGTCTGCGTAAGGCATAATGATACTATATCAGTCCTGCTACTTAAAACTTTGGTTTCAAGACCCTACATTACAATAATACCGGTTACTACTAAAGACATCAAACCGGGAATTGCTGCTAACCAAACTTGCCACCACCTATCTTGCACTTCCTTTATGGCTGCAAGTTTTTCTTCAATAATTTCTAAACGAGACATAATGGGTGGTCTGCCGTTGCCATCACGCACTACTTTGTTAATAAAAGCCATATCTTCATCAAGATTCGTTAATTGGTGATTACAATGATGCAAAACTTCCTTGAGGTCAGAAGTTTCTGTGATAAATGAGTTAATCAATAACATCAAATCGTGAGTAAAATCCTCAAGGTCTTTGTCCATATGTTAATATAACATATCTTGATACTTAAAGTTTAGTAATAACTGATTCTAATGATGTAACAAAAGTTTCTAATTTATCTTGGCGAGATTGAATAGTCTGAATCAAAAAATGTAATGACTCTGTTCGTAGTTGGGCTTGAGCAAATGCCGTTTCCAAATGTTTCATTATATCACTTCTTTTTCCATGCAACAGCACCTATGGCGACTACTGCGATAATTCCGATTAAGCCTTTGATACCTACTGTTGCAGCCGTATCAGTCCACATTTGTTGTTTGAGTTTCCTGCGTGTGCTACTAATTTTGGTGTGTGGATTGTTACGGGTTGTAAATCTATTAAGGTTGTGTCGGGTATGAGCGTCAAAAGTTTCTGCTGCGTGCTGTGATGTTCTATCTGTGGTGTGATGTTCTCCACAGTCTGTGCATTCCCAACAAAGGCCGTCTTTCCATTCGCCATTGGTAGTAGTATTATGGCTGCAAGCCCAACATTCCTTTTTGGTGCTGTGTTCACCACATTCATAACATTCCCAACAGTTGCTCATAAACCAATCTCCACGATTACATTTGCATTTATCTTCTGCTTGACGAACCTCAAGATTTTGTTTTCCAGAATAATTTAGACTGGCTGAATCAAAGTCGCCGTGAATAGCAGAACTTTCCGTAAGTTCTTTAGCAGTGAATCCGCCGAGGGCTGATGGGTTGTCTCCAAACTTAAACAATGAACCAAGTCCTGCATAGGGAGCCTCAAAAGTTCCTGTCTCTTGGTAGTGAACCGCCCTCTGTCTCGGCACATCCTCCCATTCTTCAAAAGATAATGGTTCATCATCTTCTTCTA
>Ga0114993_10001215_pt1 | contig 29527 bp, 31 predicted proteins | sample ArcticOcean_MG_C_FD_87042 | JGI IMG/M metagenome (GOLD analysis project Ga0114993, IMG submission 87042) | Marine microbial communities from western Arctic Ocean - ArcticOcean_MG_CB2_150 | ecosystem: Environmental > Aquatic > Marine > Oceanic | place: Arctic Ocean: Canada Basin | collected...
CAACAATAGCTTTAATTTTTTTATTTATTTTATTTTTTTTAATTAAATCATCTTTATAAATCTTTTGAAAATTATCTATTTTTTTTTCATTTCCCTTACCTTCAAAAAATTTTTTATTTAATGTTATGTCTCTTAATTCATTCATTTCCTCAGGTGCATGAGTTAAACCTTTTTGAATTCCCATTTTTACCCCAGTCCAACCATTTTCATTATGGCTAGCTGTAACCATTGCTACTGCATCTGCATCTAAACTAAACTGAGCAAAATAAACTGTGGGAGATAATGACAAACCAATATCCTCTACATAACATCCTGTCGAGACTAGCCCTTTTTTTAAGGCTGATTTTATTTCTTCACTGTAGGATCTGTAATCATGCCCTACAATTACTCGTGGGTTTTTCTTTTTTGTATGTTTTATAATCTGAGTCCCTAGCCCTTTACCGAGATTTTCTATTCCTAATTGATTAATATCTTTTTCGTATACCCATCTAGCGTCATATTCTCTAAATCCTAATGGGTTTATGTGAACTTTATCTGATTTTGACATCATCTTTTATCTTATATATTAGGTTTTTATAGTTGTTTAATTTTTATCCTTGCTATTATAGTAATGTTCTTGTAATGTTCTATTGATTTGCTTAAACATCTGGTATATCTAGACTTTGTGCACACAACATATAGTTGTTTTTACATAAAAACTTAATAAAATAAATATTATATGAACAAAAACCTCTCTTTAGCCCTCGAAAAAGCTGTCGAAAAAATCGGTTCAAATGAAAAAATTTCAACTAAAATAAACAACTCTGATAAAAAGCCAGATCTTTTTTCTTTAACTCATCAAACAGAACTTTTTCAAAACGATAAAGGAATAACAATAAAAATTGATAGATCTAAAGATGCTAAATTAACTGACTTTGGAAGAGCAACTTTAAGCGATAGGTATTTAGGTCAAAATGAATCTTATCAAGATTTATTTGCTAGAGTTGCAAGCACATATGCGGATAATAATTTACATGCACAAAGAATTTATAGTTACATAAGCAATTTATGGTTTATGCCGGCTACTCCTATTTTATCTAATGGAGGTACTGAAAGAGGTTTACCAATCTCATGTTTTTTGAACGAAGCTGGCGATAGTTTAGATGGAATTCTAGACTTGTGGAGTGAAAATGTTTGGTTAGCAGCAAAGGGAGGTGGAATTGGAAGTTATTGGGGAAATCTTAGATCTATAGGAGAAAAAATTGGTAGAGTAGGAAAAACCTCAGGCATTATACCTTTTATTAAAGTGATGGATTCTTTAACTATGGCAATTAGCCAAGGTTCTTTAAGAAGAGGATCTGCCGCTTGTTATTTACCCATTGATCATCCTGAAATAGAAGAATTTATGGAAATGAGACGTCCGACGGGTGGAGATCCAAATAGAAAAGCCTTAAATTTACACCATGGTGTTTTAGTTACAGATTCATTTATGAGAGCTGTAGAAACTGATTCACAATGGGCTCTTAAAAGCCCCAAAGATGGAATAGTGCAATCAACAGTGTCTGCACGAAATTTATGGATAAGATTATTAACAGCAAGAGTAGAGACTGGAGAACCTTATATTATTTTTATTGATACAGTTAATAGACTTATACCTCAACATCACAAATTAGCAGGATTAAATGTAAGAACATCTAACCTATGTAGTGAAATAACTTTACCAACAGGCATAGATAAAGAAGGAAAGGACAGAACAGCTGTTTGCTGCTTATCATCTTTAAATTTAGAAACTTATGATGAATGGAAAGATGAACCAAATTTTATTGAAGATGTAATGAGATTTTTAGATAATGTATTAACAGATTTTATTAATAGAGCGCCAGAATCATTTAGAGATGCAAAATATTCTGCTACGAAAGAAAGAAGTGTAGGATTAGGAGTAATGGGATTTCACTCTTTTTTACAAAAAAAATCAATTCCTTTGGAATCTGTTATGAGTAAATCTTGGAATAACAAAATTTTTAAATATATTCAAAAAGAAGCTGACAAAGCTTCAGTAACTTTATCAGAAGAAAGAGGGCCATGTCCTGATGCGGAAGAATATGGGTTTAAAGAAAGATTTTCTAACAAAACAGCAATAGCACCAACAGCTTCTATTTCAATAATATGTGGAGGTGCATCGCCTGGTGTTGAACCTGTTGCTGCTAATAGTTACACACACAAAACGCTTTCAGGATCTTACAATGTTAGAAACAGATATTTAAAAGAAGTATTAGAAAAATATGGAAAAAATAATGATGAAGTTTGGTCTTCTATTACAACTAATCAAGGCTCAGTGAATCACTTAGATTTTTTAACAAAAAATGAAAAAGATGTTTTTAAAACGGCTTTTGAATTAGATCAAAGATGGATTGTTGAACTTGGAGCTGATAGAACTCCTTATATTTCTCAAGCCCAATCAATAAATATATTTTTACCTGCGGATGTTCATAAAAAAGATCTACATCAAATTCATTTTCAAGCTTGGAAAAAAGGACTTAAAAGTTTGTATTATTGTAGATCTAAATCAATACAAAGAGCAGAAAACATCAATAATAATTTATCAACAAGTGTGACAAAAAATGAATCGAACGAAAGTAAAGATTATGAAGAATGTCTATCATGTCAGTAGCAACATTAAAAAATAATAAAAACTCTGATAAAAAATCGGGTTTACTGATTGGTAATCCTGTTTATAAACCTTTCAGATATCCATGGTGTTATGATGCTTGGCTCACCCAACAAAGAATTCATTGGTTACCTGAAGAGGTTCCATTAGGAGATGACGTAAGAGACTGGCAAAAAAATCTTAGTCAGCCAGAAAAAAACTTATTAACTCAAATTTTTAGATTTTTTACTCAAGCGGATGTCGAGGTTAGTAACTGTTATATAAGACATTATATGAATGTGTTTAAACCTACGGAAACATTAATGATGATGTCGGCATTTGCTTCCATGGAAACTGTTCATATAGCAGCGTATTCGCATTTATTAGACACAATAGGAATGCCAGAATCTGAATATTCAGCCTTTATGAAATACAAAGAGATGAAAGATAAATATGATTATATGCAAGGTTTTAATGTTAAATCAAATCATGACATAGCAAAAACAATAGCAGTTTTTAGTGCTTTTACAGAAGGACTTCAGCTTTTTGCTAGTTTTGCAATTTTATTAAACTTTCCAAGACAAAATAAAATGAAAGGGATGGGCCAAATTGTTACTTGGTCAGTTAGAGACGAAACTTTGCATTGTAATTCAATGATAAAATTGTTCAGAACGTTTATAGACGAAAACCCAGGCATATGGACACCTCAGTTAAAAAAAGAAATATATGAAGCGTGCAGAACCATAATCTCACATGAAGATGCTTTTATTAATTTAGCTTTTGAAATGGGACCTATTGAAGGTTTAAAAGCAAATGAAGTTAAGCAGTATATACGCTGGATAGGAAACAGAAGACTGTTTCAGCTTGGTCTTGAGCCAATTTATGACGTGGATAAAAATCCTTTAACATGGCTAGACACAATGCTCAATGCTGTCGAGCATATGAATTTTTTTGAAGGTAGAGCCACAGAGTATTCAAAAGCTTCGACTAAAGGAAATTGGTCAGAAGCATTTAGTGATTAAAAAATTAAAATATAAAAAATTTTGGAGAAAGACTAGCCTTAAACAAAAGGGTATAGGAGACTTTTTTCTTAATCATGTTTTAAAAAAAAATCCTAAAAATTTCTTAGAAGTAGGACTTTTCCACGGAGTAACAGCTAGAAATGTTTGTGATCTTTTAAGTGATATGCACAAACAAAATTTTAAGTTTACTGGTATTGATTTGTTTTTATCAGAAAAAGAAATAGCTAATGATGAATATATTCCTAAAACTAAATTTTCCAATCCATTAAAATCATTTTATTATAAATATATAGCAAGATTGGATCCCTATAGCATCAAATCAGTTGAAAAGTTATTAAAAAAATACGAAAAAAATGTAAATATTATAAAAGGAGATTCTAATAAAGTTTTAAAAGGAATTTTTTTAGATAAGATTGATTATGTTTTTTTAGATGGAGGACACAAATATGAAACAGTTTTATTAGATTTAAAAATTTTGACTAAAGTTATAGAAAATAATGGAGTTATTCTTTGTGATGATTATGATTTAACTTATGCGCCAGGAGTTAAAAAAGCAATTGATGAATATGTCTTGCTTAATAATTTTAATTTAAGAATATTATGTTCCAGATTTGCTGAAATTACAAAGAATTCAACCTAAACTTGATTTAATTTAACTTTCTTAAATAGAAAACTGCTAGTAGAATATTTTCTTAAAAAGAAAGGAGTAACTATGGCTAAATTTTATGCAATGGGTAATTATACAGCTCAAGGATTCCAAGGTTTTATAAAAGATCCAAACACAGATAGATCAAAAGCTGCTCAAGTTGCTGCTGAAGCTGTTGGAGCAAAAATGAGTTTGTATGTACCTTTAAGAGGAGCATATGATTTTTTAGTGTGCTTCGAAGGAAACTTTGAACAAGCTGCAGCGATCAAAATGGCAACAGAAGCAAGCGGTGCTCTTACAAATATTACTATTTGTGAAGAAATTAATATTAATAATGCTGCTAGCAATGCCGCTAAAATTGCTGGTAAATATAAAGCTCCAGGAAAATAATCTTATCTTTGGTTTAGAAGCATTACTTTACGATGCTTCTCACCGCTATATTTAGAAAGCGGACGAATTAATTTATTTGCTGTGTGTTGTTCCATTATATGTGCGGACCAACCAGTTATTCTTGAAAGCACGAATATAGGTGTAAAAAAGTCAGTATCAAAACCCATTAAATGATATGTTGGTCCAGTCGGGTAATCAACATTAGGATGGATATCTTTTCTTTTAATCATTACATTTTTAACTATTTCATATATTTTGTAAAATTTTTTATCATTTTTTATTTCAGAAACTTTTTTAAAGTATTTTTCCATAGTAGGTACTCTTGAATCTCCCCTTTTATAAACTCTATGTCCAAAGCCCATAACCACGTCTTGATTATCAAGGGCTTTGTTGATCCATTTAAGTGCGTTTTCAGGTTTTTTTATTTTGTTCAGCATATGCATAACTTCCTCATTTGCTCCACCATGCAAGGGGCCTTTTAAACTACCAATAGCTCCAGTTATGGCGCTATGAATATCTGATAAGCTACTTGTAATTGTTCTTGCTGTGAAAGTTGAAACATTAAAACTATGCTCCGCATAAAGAATTAAAGATACATCAAAAGCCTTAATAATTTCTTTACTAGGCATTTTTCCAAAACACATATAAAAAAAATTTTCAGAAAATCCCAATCCTTTTTTTGGCGGTATAATTTTTTTACCTCTTCTTACCCTAAAAAAAGCAGCAATTGCTGTAGGTGCTTTTGCAAATATTCTTATTGATTTTCTCATATTTGCTTCAGGAGAATTGTTGTTTGTTTCTTTATCTTCAAGACCCATTACGCTAATAACTGTTCTAGCAACATCCATCGGGTGAGCTTTTTTTGGCATATGCTTTACAATTTCTCTTAGGTTGATTGTAATATTTCTATTTTTTTCTAAATTTTTTTTAAATTTTCTTAGTTGAGTCTCATTGGGTAATTCTTCATTTAAGATAAGGTAAGCAACTTCCTCAAACCCACATTTTTCACAGAGATCTTGAACTGCATAACCTCTATAAGTTAAAGAATTTATATCAGGCATTACTTGAGAAATTGCAGTTTCATCAACAACTACTCCTAATAAACCTTTTTTTATATCATCACTCATAAATTAATCATGACCTTCTGTATTAAAATCAGTAATTTTTTTGTTAGGAGTATTGTATTTCTCATACTCAACTAACTCATATAACCTTTTACGTGTTTGCATTTTATCAATAATATTATTTTGGTGTCCATCCTCCATAATTGCACGCAAACCAACTTCAACATTTTTCATTGCTAATCTTTGAGTTGTTACTGGATAAATGACAATATTGTAGCCTAAATTCTCTAATACACTTGACGGTAGAAGCTTTGTTTTGCCGAATTCTGTCATGTTGGCAATTAAAAAAACATTTGAGTGTTTTCGTATTTTCTCTAGTTCTCTTTCATCTTTCATAGCCTCAGGAAATATTACGTCTGCTCCCGCATCTTCATATGCTTTAATTCGATTAATTGTTTTATCTATCCCTTCAATTGTATTTGCATCAGTTCTAGCAATAATTAAAAAATTATTATCTTTTTTAGATTTTACAGCTAGTTTAATTTTTTTAACCATTTTATTCATTGAAATAATTTCTTTATTATCTAAATGTCCGCATCTTTTTTGTTCTACTTGATCTTCTATATGACAACCTGAAAGACCAACTTTTTCAAAATCTTCAACTGTTTTTTTACAATCTCCAAAACCAGTATCAGCATCTACTATGCTAGGTAAATCTGTTACTCTTGCTATTTGTTTAGCACGATAAACTACCTCTTCTAATTTTGTTAATCCTATATCAGGAATACCTAGGTCGTTGGCCATTACAGCGCCAGAAATATAAATACCATCAAAATTTATTTCAGTAATAAGCTTCGCAGTTAGAGGATTATAAGCTCCCGGGAATTTTAACAGTTTTTTTGTTTTTAGCTTATTTATTAAATCTTTCCTTTTTTCAAAAGAATTTTTTTTTGTAAAATGCATAACTTTATTAATTAATCTAAAACGATTATAACAGCTGTAAATAATAATAGTATAGCTAATAAATATTCAATAATTTTTTTAATTCTAGTATTTTTTATTATAGTTTTAATCGACGCTCCAAAAGCTGCCCAAATACATATTGAGGGAAAACAAACGAAAGGCGCTGTGATTGCAACAAAAGAAGTTGCGACAACAAAATTTTCTTCACTAGGAAAAAATGCTGTAGCTGCAGTTATAGCTACAATCCAAGCTTTAGGATTTATGAACTGAAAAAGAGCAGCCTCATAAAACATTAAAGGTCTTCCAGATTTTTTTTCATTATTAGATAAAGATCCTAAAATTTTCCATCCCAAATATAATAAATAAATAAAACAAACCCATTTAAGATAAAATTGAATTGAAGGATATTTTTGAAAAATTGCACCCAAGCCAAAACAAACTAAAGTTATTTGAATGACATGACCAAACGGAATGCCGAATAGATGTGGCAAAGTTTTTTTAAAACCAAATTTAATTCCTGAAGCAGTAAGCATTGCATTATTTGGACCTGGTGTCACAAACATAACAAAATAGTAGCTTATCAATGCAAAAAAAAGTTTAATTTCAATCATTTAAATATTTGCTAATAATTTTCTCAAGACCTACAAAATCTTTAATTAAGTAGTCGTATTTAATTTCATTAATTTTTTTGTCTGTATATCCATTTTCAACTAATACAAATGGCAAAGATGCATTTACTGCTGATTGAGCATCTACATCACTGTCTCCGATCATAATAGTTTTCTTCAAATCACCACCCATTATTTCAACAACGTCAGTTAAATGCCTAGCATCTGGCTTACAATAATTAAAAGTATTATGTCCAGCAACATATTCAAAAAAACTGTTTATTCCTATTTTTTTTAAAAGATCTACAGCTAAATGTTCTTGTTTGTTTGTGCAAACACCTAATGAAATATTTTTACTTTTACACCAAGTTAAAAATTCTTTGACACCATTAGTCAACTGGCTTTTAACTAAAATATTTTTTCCATAAAAATCAGTAAACTCTTTCACCATTTTATCTTTAATTTTCTTTTCATTTATTGTGCCGAGTTCTTTTTTTGCAGACTTCCACATAGATTTACTAATCATTGCTCCAGCTCCTTTTCCTATTAAAGCTTTAATTTCATTTCCCGTTTTTGTTACATAGCCAAATTTTTTCATCACGTGGTTATGAGCATTCATTAAATCTGGCGCTGTATCAACCAAAGTTCCATCTAAATCAAATAAAATTGTAAATTTTTGAGTCATTTTTTAAAGTATTATTAAGAAATATTTTGTGAGTTATTACAAGATTCATATTAATGTAAAGATAATTCGTATGACAATAAAAAATAAAAAAAAATTCGCTTTATTAGAAAAAAAAAATCAAGAAAAATTGCGTAATTTTGCGATGAAAAAAGGCGTAACTTTAGTAGGTCCTGAAACTATATTTTTGTCACATGATACAAAATTTGGAAAAAATGTGATTATAAACCAATACGTTGTAATAGGAAAAAAAACTAAAATTGGAAATAACGTTGAAATTATGCCATTTACACATATTGAAAATGCAACCTTAAATTCAAATGTAACTGTTGGACCTTTTTCAAGGATTAGACCTGGTTCTATTTTAGAAACAGGATCTAGAGTTGGGAACTTTGTTGAGATAAAAAAGGCTAAGGTTGGAAAAAATTCTAAAATTAACCATTTATCTTATATTGGAGATTCCACAATAGGAAAAAATGTAAATATCGGTGCAGGAACAATAACTTGTAACTACGACGGAAAAAATAAAAATAAAACAAAAATTTTAGATAATGCATTTATTGGATCTAATACTTCTTTGGTAGCACCTATAAAAATTGGAAAGAAGGCAGTTATTGGAGCGGGATCCGTGATAACTAAGAATGTGAAAAATAAATCGTTGGCATTAACAAGAGCTAATCAAGTAGAATTAAACAATTATAAAAAAAATAAATAATGTGTGGAATCATAGGAATCGCAAGCAAAAAGTCTGTTGCTCCAAGTATAATACAATCTTTAAAAAAGTTGGAATATAGAGGTTATGATTCAGCAGGAATAGCTACAATTTCAAAAAATTTTATTGATGAAAAAAAATGTACAGGCCGTGTTGAAAATTTAGAAAGAATACTATTTAAAAATCCTTCAAATGGTTTTATGGGTATCGGCCACGTAAGATGGGCTACACATGGTGTTCCAAGCCAAGCTAATGCGCACCCCCATTCTTCAGAAGAAGTGTCTGTTGTTCATAATGGAATTATTGAAAATTCAAGTGAATTAAAAAGAAATTTAGAAGAAAAAGGTTATAAATTTAAATCTCAAACCGATACAGAAGTTATTACTTTTCTTCTTACAGATTTTTTAGAGAAATTTGATTTAATAAACTCTATTAATAAAACTTTAAAAATACTTAAGGGAAGTTTTGCTCTCGGAATTCTTTTTAAGAAATATAACAATGTTGTTGTGGGAGCTAGAAGAGGAAGCCCTCTTGCTGTTGGTTACGGTTCAAACGAAAATTATATTGGGTCAGATTCATATGCTTTAAAATCTATGACTAATAAAATAACTTATTTAGATGATGGTGATATATGTATTCTTAAAAATGATAAGGTAGAATTTTATAACTCAAATAACAAAAAAATTAATAAGGAAGTCCTTGCACTTTCTAATGATAAACATAAAGCAGAAAAAGGTGATTATAAAGATTTTATGTCTAAAGAAATTAATGAACAATGTATTACTGTCAAAACTTGCATAAAAGAATACGTTGACCAATTAAGAAATGAAATAAATCTTTATAACTTTCCTATTCAAGCAAATGAAATAAAAAAAATTATTTTAATTGGTTGTGGTACTGCATTCCATTCTTGTCTAACTGCAAAATATTGGTTTGAAGAATTTACTAGTATAAATATAGAAGTAGATATTGCTTCTGAATTTAGATACCGAAATATAAAATTTGATAAAAAAAATTTATATATTTTCATATCACAATCTGGCGAAACTGCTGATACATTTGCTGCTCTGGACCTATGTAAGAAAAATCATGTTAAAACTTGTGCCATTGTTAATGTTGTTGAAAGTTCAATAGCCAGAAATTCAGATTTTGTGCTACCAATACACGCCGGTCCAGAGATAGGCGTTGCTTCAACCAAAGCTTTTCTAGGGCAAATGTTAGTATTGTATGTTTTATCTATTAAAATTTCTGTAATTAGAAATGAAATTAATAAGGATGATTATACAAAAAAGATTAATGATCTTATTAAATTACCTAATTTGATTAGTGAAACATTAAAATGTGAAGATAAAATTCAAACTATCGCTAAAGATTTTTTACAAGCCAAAGGAACAATGTTTTTGGGTCGAGGATTATCTTTTCCTATAGCTTTAGAAGGAGCTTTGAAATTAAAAGAATTATCATACTTGCACGCAGAAGGGTATCCTGCTGGCGAGATGAAGCATGGACCTTTAGCTTTAATTGAAGAAGGTTTGCCTGTTGTAATTCTTGCTCCTAAAGACAGATATTTTGAAAAAACAATTTCTAACATGCAAGAAGTTATAGCAAGAGGAGGAAAGGTTATTTTAATATCAAATAAAAACAATAATATTATTAGTGAAAATGTTAGATTTACATTGGAAATACCTAAAACAAATGATGATTTGATGCCATTTCTTTTGACTATACCGCTTCAATTGTTGGCATATCATGTTGCTTCTTTAAAAAATTGCAATATTGACCAACCTAGAAATCTTGCAAAGTCAGTTACTGTTGAATAATTATAGTAAAGATCCAATAAGCTGTGTATTCAAACTTGGTTTTTAGTCCAGTATAGACTATATATACTTTAGGTTGAAAATGAAAAAATGGACATTAAATAGCTGGAAGAACTTTCCTACGAAGCATATTCCAGAATACCCAGACAAAAAAGAACTGGATATGGTTCTTGAAAAAATTAAAAGTTTTCCTCCTTTGGTTTTTGCTGGAGAAACTAGACATTTAAAAAAGCAATTAGCAGAAGTTGTGGATGGAAAAGCTTTTTTGCTTCAAGGAGGCGATTGTGCAGAAAGTTTTGTAGAATTTCATCCTGACAACATTAGAGACACTTTTAAAGTAATGTTGCAGATGTCTTTAGTTTTGACTTATTCAGCATCATTGCCAGTTGTTAAATTAGGAAGAATAGCAGGACAATTTTCAAAACCTAGAAGTTCACCTGCTGAAAAAAAACAAGGAGTGGAGTTGCCAAGCTATCTGGGTGATAATATTAATGGCATTGAATTTAATGCAAAATCAAGAGTCCCTGATCCTAAAAGATTATTTAAAGCATATTCCCAATCTGCATCTACTTTAAATCTTATAAGAGCTTTTTCTCATGGTGGCTTTGCAGATTTAAATATGGTTCATACATGGAATTTAGGATTTATAAAAAAGAGTCAGCAAGATAAAAAATTTAAAGAACTAGAAGATAAAATTGCAGACGCTTTAGCTTTTATGGAAGCTTGTGGAATTAATTCAGATTTTAATAGAAGATTAAAAACAGTAAATTTTTGGACTTCTCACGAAGCTCTCTTATTACCATTTGAACAATCTATGACAAGAATAGATTCAACAACTGGTGAATACCATGATACATCTGCTCATTTTGTGTGGATTGGCGACAGAACAAGACAGCTTGATGGTGGGCATGTTGAATTTTGTAGAGGAATTGAAAATCCTATTGGAATAAAATGTGGACCTACATCTAAACCTGATGAAATTGTGAAAATTTGTAACACTATAAATCCAAATAATGAAAAAGGAAAGATAGCGTTAATTTCAAGATTTGGATATGACAATGTAGGAAAATTTTTGCCTAAATTAATTAGAGCTATTAAAAAAGAAGGATTAAATATCGTATGGTCTTGTGACCCAATGCACGGTAACACAATTAAATCTGCAACTGGATTTAAAACAAGACCTTTTAACAATGTGGTGAGAGAAGTTAAAAACGTTTTTGCTGTTCACCAATCAGAAGGTAGTTTTGCTGGCGGCCTTCACATAGAAATGACTGGTCAGAATGTTACTGAATGCACTGGGGGAGCTCAAAAAATATCTGAAAGAGATTTATCTCATAGATACCATACTCACTGTGATCCAAGATTAAATGCTAATCAAGCTTTAGAATTAGCATTCTTAATCTCTGATGAAATTAAGAAAAACTCCCAATATTCAAAGAATATTATTCAAGCAGTATCTTAATAATTGAATTTTAATTATTAAGATCTATTTTAGGAATAGAATATTAATATTTATGAAAGCAAAAGAAAGAATTATATATATAAAAAATTGGATTTTAGACTATTGTAAATCTATGCCAAGAGAGCCTGAAACTTTGGTTGTGGGAATATCTGGTGGAATTGATTCTTCTGTTACAAGCATAATTTGTGCTTTGACAGGAAAAAAAACAATAGTTCTTTTGATGCCAATAAAACAAATAAAAAACCAACATGATTTAGGCGCAAAACATCAAGAGTGGTTAGAAAGTAGTTTTAAAAATGTAGAAAGTCATTTAATTAATTTGGATGGTGTATTTGTATCATTCAAAGATTCTTTAAGCTCATTTACTAATGAACACGGATTAGCAAATTCTAGAGCAAGATTAAGAATGACAACACTTTATCAAGTTGCTACTTCAAATAATGGTATAGTTGTAGGAACAGGAAACAAGGTAGAAGATTTTGGTGTTGGTTTTTATACCAAATATGGTGATGGTGGAGTTGATATATCACCAATAGCAGATTGCACTAAATCTCAAGTTTGGGAAATGGGAAAAGAATTAAATATATCTTCAGAAATTATTAACGCTCAACCTACCGATGGTTTATGGGATGATGGCAGAACTGATTTAAGTCAATTAGGAATGACATATCAGGAATTAGAAGAGGCTATGATAGATTCTTCGAATAAAAATCATAAAAAGTATTTAGAAATAAGAAAAAGGAACTTGCATAAGATGAATTCTATTCCTGTATGCAAAATGAAAGATGAATAAAAGTTTAAATTTTTTTAATACCTTATCTAATAAAAAAGAAAAATTTACTCCAATAAACCATAATAAAGTTGGAATGTATGTTTGCGGCCCAACTGTATATGATTTTCCTCATGTTGGAAACGCAAGGCCATTAGTAGTTTTTGATGTGTTGTTCAGACTTCTAAAAAAAATTTATGGAAGTGATAAAATTACATACGTAAGAAATATTACTGATATTGATGATAAAATCATTGAGTCTTCAAAAAAAAATAAAAAGAGTATAAAAGAACTAACTGAAACTATAACCAAAACCTTTCATGACGATTGCAAATATTTAAATTGTTTAAATCCAACATTTGAACCTAAGGCAACTGAACATATTAGCGAAATGATAAGTATGGTGACAAACCTGTTAAAAAATAATCATGCTTATGAAAATAAAAAACATATTTATTTTTCAGTTTCATCTTTTAAAGAATATGGCAAGCTGTCAAACAAAAACTCTGAACAATTAATTGCTGGATCAAGAGTAGAGATTTCTAGTTACAAGAAAGATCCACTTGATTTCGTACTTTGGAAACCGTCAGAAAAAGACGATCCTGGTTGGGATTCTCCTTGGGGCAGAGGAAGACCTGGTTGGCATTTAGAATGTTCAGTTATGAGTGAAAAATTCTTAGGTAAGAAGTTTGATATACATGGAGGGGGACTTGATCTTATTTTTCCTCATCATGAAAATGAAATTGCTCAATCATGTTGTGCAAATAAAAATAACAATTTTGCAAATTACTGGTTACATAATGGTTTTGTTACTTTTGATAAAGAAAAAATGTCTAAATCTGATGGCAATATAGTTAAAATTAGTAAACTAAGTGAGAATATTAATGGACAAGCAGTGAGACTTGCTCTTTTAAGCTCTCACTACAAGCAGCCTCTTGATTGGAACGAAAAATTAATTGAAGAAAGCCAAAATACTTTAAATAAATGGTATACTCAGTTTGAAAAGGTTAATTTAGAAGAATTACAATATGATGTATTAACTCCACTTCTAGAAGATTTAAATACTCCAAAATATATTGCAAACTTACACTTGCTTTATGATGGAGCTGTAAAAGGAAATAAATCCTCAAAGGTTAAATTTTTATCTGCCTGTAATCAAATAGGCTTACTTGAAGAAGACAGTAAATCTTGGGAAAACTTTAAAAAATCTAAAGCTAAAGTAGATGAACACTTTATTAATCAAAAGATTAAAGATAGAAATAATGCTAGGGAAAAAGGTGACTACAAGCATGCTGATATTATAAGAAAAGAATTAGAAGATAATGGTGTAATAATTAAAGATAAAAAAAAACAAACTTTATGGAAATATAAATGACCAAAGAAAAAATATTCATTTTTGACACCACACTTAGAGATGGATCTCAAACTGAAGGAGTTAATTTTTCTATAGAAGATAAAAATAAAATTGCTAAATCTTTATCTGATTTAGGTGTGGATTATTTAGAAGGCGGTTGGCCAGGAGCAAATACATTAGATACAACTTTTTTCAATAATTCTCCAAATTTAGGAAGCACAATTCTTACAGCTTTTGGTATGACAAAAAAATCTGGCAGAAGCGCAGAAAATGATCCAGGTTTATCAGCTTTGTTAAATTCAAAAGCTCCAGCCGTTTGTCTAGTTGGCAAATCGTGGGATTTTCATGTTGATGTAGCGTTAGGGATTACAAAAGAAGAAAATATACAAAACATTAAAGAATCAGCAAAGCTATTTATAAAAAATAAGAAAGAATTTATGTTTGATGCGGAGCATTTTTTTGATGGTTATAAAGCTAACCCCGATTATGCATTAGACTGCATTAAAATAGCATATAATGAGGGAGCAAGATGGATTGTTCTTTGTGATACTAATGGAGGAACATTGCCAAATGAAATAGGAGATATTGTTTCAAAAATCAGCAATATAATTCCAGGAAAAAATCTTGGTATTCATGCACATAACGATACAGAAAATGCTGTAGCAAATTCATTAATTGCAATACTAGCTGGAGTTCGTCAGGTACAAGGAACTATTAATGGACTTGGAGAGAGATGTGGAAATGCAAACCTAATTTCATTAATTCCATCTCTAGTTTTGAAAAAAACTTTTTCTGATAATTTTACGATTAAAATAAACAAAGATAAAATTAAAACGTTAACAGATTGTTCTAGGTTGTTAGATGAAGTTTTAAACAGAAAATCAAATAGAAGAGCCGCATATGTTGGTCCTTCTGCTTTTGCACATAAAGGAGGTCTTCATGTTTCTGCAGTTTCAAAAGATCCAAAAACTTACGAACACATTGATCCAGCTATTGTTGGAAATGTTAGAAATATTATTATTTCAGATCAGGCGGGAAAATCGAATATAATGTCTAGACTACAAAAGTATGGAATTAAAATTGATAAAGATGATCCTAAAGTTCAAACTTTATTAAATGAAGTTAAAGATAGAGAGTTTGTCGGATACTCTTATGATGGAGCTGACGCCTCATTCGAATTGTTAGCCCGAAGACTATTAGGAGAAATTCCTAAGTATCTTACTATTTCTAAATACGATGTTTCTGTTAAAAAAGAATCAAAAGATAAAATTAATTCTTTTGCTAAAGCTCATATTTTGGTTGATGAGAAAGAAATTGTTTGCGAGGGATACGGTAATGGACCGGTTAACGCTTTAGATAATGCAATAAGATCTAATGTAGATAAAGTAGGAAAATATTCTAAATATTTAAAAGATTTAAAATTAGTTGACTATAAAGTTAGAATTTTAAACACAGGAACTAATGCAACAACTAGAGTTTCTATTGAAAGCACGGATAGTAATGGAAAAAGTTGGTTCACTATAGGAGTGTCTCCTAATATTATCGAAGCTTCTTTTAAAGCTTTGATTGATAGTCTAGATTACAAACTCTATAAAGATAAAGCTCCAGCAAATAACTAATGAGTCTTAAAAATACTTATTTTATTTTATGTAGACCTCAATTAGGAGAAAATGTAGGCTTTGCTGCTAGAGCGCTTAAAAATTTTAATATATCAAAGTTACGTATAGTTAAACCAAAGTGTGCTTGGCCAAACCAAAAAGCTATGGCAACAGCTGTTGGTGCAAAAAATATTTTACAAAAGACTAAAACTTATCCATCTGTAGAAAAAGCAATAGGTGATATGGATATAATTTTTGCCACAACCTCTAGAATTAGAAGAGTAAACAAAAAAGTTATTTCAATAACGGATTTTACTAAAAAAATAAAAAAAAATTGCAAAGTAGGAATAGTTTTTGGACCAGAATCTTCAGGTTTATCAAATGATGAGGTTAATTGTGCTGATTATTTAGTAAAAATACCCACAAACAAAAATTTTAGTTCATTAAATTTATCTCATAGTTTAATTTTATTTTGTTTTCATCTTTTTCAACATTATTCTAAAAAAAAGTTCAGCTTTATCTCAAGTTATAGAAGCAATATTGCTACCAAATCAGAGGTGAATAAATTTTTAGACTTTATTATTAAAGGACTCGATAAAAAGGGGTTTTTACAACCAGATCATAAAAGACAAAGCATGATAAGAAATATTCATAATATATTTCATAGATTAAATTTATCAGAGCAAGAAATACGTATATTACTTGGAATTTTTACCACATTAAATGGATTAAACAACAAACGCTGAATTGACAAAAGATTATCAACGTTTATAACTCACAAATATTAAATATGACAAAAAGATTAGCATCCAAACACAAGGTAGATAGAAGATTAAAAGTAAATCTTTGGGGTAGACCAAAAAGCCCATTCAATTCAAGAGACTATCCTCCTGGCCAACATGGAAAAAATAAAAGAGGAAAAATTTCTGATTATGGGACACAACTCCAAGCAAAGCAAAAAATGAAATGCTACTACGGAAATATTAATGAAAGACAATTTAGAAATATTTATCTAAAAGCAATTCAGAAAAAGGGAAATACAACTGAGAACTTGGTTGGTTATTTAGAAAGAAGACTCGATACTGTAGTTTATAGAGCAAAGTTCTCAACTACAGTTTTTGCTGCTAGACAACTTATTAATCACGGACACATTAAAGTAAATGGTAAAAAAGTTAACATCTCAAGCTATCTTGTAAAAGCAAATGATACTGTTGAAATTAAAGATAAGTCAAAAGAACTTACTGTTATAGTAGCAGCTTTAGTTAGCAAAGAAAGAGAAGTTCCTGAGTACATTCAAACAGATGAAAAAAATAAGAAAGCAAAACTAATCAGAGTACCTAAATTCGCTGAAATTCCATATCCAGCTATTATGGAACCTACTTTAGTTATAGAATATTACTCAAGATAATTAATTACATTTTGTTAAAGAGAACTTCATTCAAATATTTAAATTTTATTTTAAGAGAAAATTCTCAATGGAAAATACTTGATATTGGGTGTGGTTACAGAGCTCATCCAGCAGCATCTACAATTGCTGATGTCCAGGATTTTTCAAAATTATATAAAGATAAAAAATTTGTTAAGATAGAAGAAAAAACTTTACCCTTTAAAGACAAAGAATTTGATTTTGTTATTGCAAGTCATGTTATTGAACATGTTAAAGATTTTGAATTTTTTATTAAAGAGTTAGAAAGAATATCAACAAAAGGCTATATTGAATTACCATCAAGATTAGCTGACAATTTAGTTTTTGAAAATCAAAAAGACCATGTTTGGTGGTTTTCATATAATGATATTGATGAGTGTCTTGTTGCATCTAAAAAAAATCAACTAATTGAACCATTTATAAACGTATCTACAGCAAAATTTTTAGAAAAAATATTTAGAGAAAGTCTTGTGATCGAGTTAATGTGGGAAAACAAAATTGAATATATAATTGATAATTCCATGAGGCATGAAGAAGTAAAAAAAATAAATTTTTTTAAACTAATTAGAAAATACTTAAGTAAAAAAATTAGAAATTTATATAGATAAATTTTTAGTTTTTGTAAGGAATTTTTTTCTCAGCCAGTTTACTTTGTAATTCTTTTTTTTCGAACATTTCTTTAATAATATCACACCCACCTATAAACTCACCTTTTATGTAAAGCTGAGGTATTGTTGGCCAATCACTGAACGTTTTAATTCCTTCACGTATTTCTGGATCTTCCAGAACATTAATACCATTAAATTTTACTTCTAAATGTTTTAATACGTTTGATACAGCTAGAGAGAAGCCACACTGAGGGACTTCTGGTGTCCCTTTCATAAATAAACAGACTTCATTTTTTTCTAATATACTTTTTATTTTTATTTTTATATTTGTATTTTCATTCATTATTTTAACTCCATAGTGTTTAATGCTAAAGCATGCAACTCATTTCCCATTTTACCTTTTAAGGCCTTGTATACTAACTTATGCTGATCTATTTTACTTTTTCCAGTAAAAATTTTTGATTTTATTGTCGCAGAATAATGATTTTCGTCACCAGCCAAATCTTGAATTGTAATTTGGGCGTCTGGCAAGGCTTCTTTAATTAAGCTTTCTATCTCTTCTAATCTAAGACCCATATTTAATCTTTATAATAATTTTTAAACCAAACTGAATTTAGTTTACTCAATTCAGCTACCTCTATTGTAAACTCTTTATCTATATTTAAGTATTCTTTTTGAGTTTTACCAATTAATTCATAGTATATACTATTTTTATCTAAAATTTTAGTTACTTCTTTTATGTGTTTTTCTTGAATTTCTATTAAATATCTACTTTGATCTTCGCTGAATAAATATTCAATTTTTCCTATATTAGTAGTCGGAATTTTAATTTTTGCTCCCATATTCCCAGTTATGCACATTTCTGTTAAAGTCAAAATTAATCCACCCGAAGAAATGTCATGGACAGAGTTAAGTAGTTTTTTTGAAATTAAGGTCAAAATTGTTAAACCATTATTTTTTTCGTTAAAAAGATTAATCGCAGGTGGTTGACCATCATTAAAATTTAAAACTTCTCTAAAAAGTTCGCTTTGATAAAGGTGACCTGTATTTTTTCCTATTACCATAATAGAACTCCCAATATTTTTTAAATTTTGGGTCATAATATTTTTTAAATTTTTTATTAAACCAACTCCTCCAATTGTTGGGGTTGGTGAAATTGCACTGTTATTTGTTTCGTTGTAAAAAGACACATTTCCAGAAACCACAGGAAAATCTAAATATACGCAAGCTTGACTAATACCATCAATAGTTTCAACAAATTGACCCATTATTTTATCCTTTTCAGGATTACCAAAATTTAAACAATTAGTAATAGCCAAAGGTTTTGCTCCAACCGCAACAAGATTTCGCCAAGCTTCACAGACAACTTGTTTTCCTCCAATAATAGGATTGGCTAAACAATAATGAGCTGAAGAATCCACAGTCAAAGCAATACCTTTGTCTTTTCCATGAATTCTGATTATTCCTGAATCTCCACCAGGTTTTTGAATTGTATCACCCATAACAGTTTGGTCATACTGATTCCAAACCCAGCTTTTTTCAGAGTTATTTGGACTCATTAATATTTTTTTTAAGGAATCTAAAATTTTTAAAGAACTAAATTCTTTGGGTAAATTTATTTTTTTAGAAATTTGAGTTTTTATCCATTTTCTATCATAAAGCGGAGCATCTTTTGATAGTGAGTCTAAAGGCAAGTTTGCAACTTCATTTTTATTAAAATTTAAAACTATTTTTTTTGTGTTTGTTGTTTTTCCAATGATAGAAAAATCTAAACCCCATTTATCAAATATTTCTTTTGCACTTTTTTCTTTGCCAGATTTTAATATTAATAACATTCTTTCTTGACTTTCAGACAACATCATTTCATATGGAGTCATATTTCTTTCTCTACATGGTATTTTATTTAAATCAATCTCAATTCCTAAATTACCTTTTGACGCCATTTCGACACTCGAAGAAGTTAACCCAGCAGCTCCCATGTCTTGTATTGAAATAATAGAGTCATCCTTCATAAGCTCTAAACAAGCTTCTAAAAGTAGTTTTTCAGCAAAAGGATCTCCCACTTGTACGGTTGGTTTTTTATCTTCAGTATTTGCATCAAATTCTGCTGAAGCCATACTAGCTCCATGTATTCCATCTCTTCCAGTTTTAGAACCAACATAAATTACTGGCTGATTCATTCCTTGTGCTTTTGAGTAAAAAATTTTATTTTTTTTAACTAAGCCAACTGCCATAGCATTTACTAAAATATTTTCATTATATGTTGAATTAAATTTAACTTCTCCTCCGACTGTAGGTATACCCATGCAATTTCCATATCCTCCTATACCCGAAACAACGCCACTTAAAAGATTTTTTGTTTTTACATGAGTATGACTTCCAAAGTGTATAGAGTTTAATGTAGCTATAGGTCTAGCCCCCATAGTAAAAATATCTCTTATAATACCACCAATTCCTGTTGCTGCTCCTTGATAAGGTTCAATAAATGATGGATGATTATGACTTTCAATTTTAAAAACAACAGCGTCGTCATCTTCAATATCTATTACTCCAGCATTTTCACCCGGACCTTGAATGACATTTTTATTACTTGTCGGTAATTTTTTTAAATATTTTTTTGATGACTTATATGAGCAGTGTTCGTTCCACATAGCTGAGAATATTCCCAACTCTAGTAAATTTGGATCTCGACCAATTAATAAAACTATTTTTTTATATTCATTTGGTTTAATTCCATGTTTATTAATTACTTCAGCAGAGATTTTCATTTTTATGAGCTAATTAATCCTTCAAATAAAATTGACCCATCTTCTCCAGACAAAAGTGGGTCAATTGATCTTTCTGGATGCGGCATCATTCCCAAGATATTTTTTTTAGGATTGAGTATACCCGCTATATTATTAGAAGAACCGTTTGGATTAAAAATTCCATCAATTTCACCATTTTCACTACAGTACTTAAATGCTATGGATTCAGAGTCCTCTAGATCATTTATTATTTTTTTATTTGCAAAATAATTACCTTCATTATGTGCAATTTGTAATTGAATGACATTTTTTTTTTTATAGTTTGAACAAAATTTATTATCAATATTAGTGACTTTTAAAAAAACATTTTTTGATATAAATTTAAGTTTTTTATTTCTTAATAAAGTTCCTGGCAACAAACCGGTTTCTATTAAAATTTGAAAACCGTTGCAAATTCCTAAAACTAAACCACCTTTTTTAGCATGAGTTATGACATCATTTATAATTCTAGCTTTGCTTGCTATGCATCCTGTTCTTAAATAATCACCATATGAAAAACCACCCGGTAAAACGACTAAGTCAGTTTTAGGCAACTCTACTTCATCGTGCCAAACCATTTGATTTTTAATTTGGTTTTTTTCTAGAGCAACAGCAACATCTCTATCGCAGTTTGATCCTGGAAAAACAATTACAGATGATTTCATTATTCAATATTAATTGTATAATCTTCAATAACAGTATTAGAGAGTAGTTTTTTACAAATATCTTCAGCAATTTCTTTACACTTTTCTTTATTTTTTTCATCAATCTCAATTTCGAAGAATTTGCCTTGTCTTAAATTCAGAATATTTTTATACCCCATATTTTTTAAAGTCTGACTCACAACTTTACCTTGAGGATCAAGTACATCTTTTTTTAATGTTACTATAGCTGATATTTTCAATTTATTTCTTTTTAAGAACTACTGCTTTAGGTTTACCAAATTTTACTTCACTAATATTTGTTTCTTCATGCATAATTCCAAGTCTTCTAGCAACTTCTTGATATGCTTGAATTATATTTCCCAAGTCTTTTCTAAACCTATCTTTATCTAATTTTTTTTCACTAACAACATCCCACAATCTACATGTATCAGGGCTAATTTCATCTGCTAATATTATTTCTTTTTTTCCGTTTATTTCAACTCTTCCAAATTCTAGTTTAAAATCAACTAGTTTAATTCCAACACCTCTAAACATGCCTTGCATGAAGTCATTAATTCTTAGACAATTTTTTTTTATAAAACTCAGTTCCTCTTCTTTAGCCCAATTAAATTCAATTATATGTTCTTTAGCAACCAATGGGTCACCGAGATCATCATTTTTATAGCTATACTCTACTAATGGTTTTGTAAGGACTGTACCATCTGCTATTCCTAATTTCTTTGTTAAAGACCCAGTGGCAATATTTCTAACAATGAATTCAACGGGTATTATTTCAACCAACTGAATTAACTGCTCTCTCATGTTTAATCTTTTAATCAGATGGGTTTTAATGCCAATTTGATTAAGATTATTTAATATATGTTCAGATATTCTATTGTTTAATACTCCCTTACCTTCGACGGTAGATTTTTTTAAGTTATTAAATGCTGTGGCGTGATCTTTAAAATGCTGAATTCCAGTTCCTTTTTGAGGTCCTTCATAAATAATTTTTGCTTTTCCTTCGTAAAGTTTTTTACCTTTATTCATTTTTTACTAAAAACCCTTTTGAAAATAATATTAATTCTTTTTGTGTGATAATTTAGATCAAACATCTCACCTATGTCTTTATTAGAAATTTTTTTATTAATCAACGGATCTTTAATTAAACTTTCATAAAAAGATATATTCCTCTTCCAAGACTTTTGAGCATTTTTTTGAACTATCGCGTAAGCTTTTTCCCTAGTAAAACCATGATTTGTGAGCTCAATCATTACTCTTTGTGAAAATATTAATCCGTTAGTTATGTTAAGATTTTTAATCATTTTTTTAGGATAAATGTTCATATTATTTAAAATATTTTTTAATCTATTTAATGCAAAATCTAGCGTAATAGTGGAATCAGGACCTATATTTCTCTCGACACTAGAATGAGAAATATCTCTCTCGTGCCAGAGGGAAATGTTTTCTAACGCTGGAACAACATAAGATCTCACCATTCTAGCCAATCCAGTTAAGTTCTCACTTAAGATTGGATTTTTTTTATGAGGCATTGCGGAAGAACCTTTTTGCTTTGATCCAAAGAATTCTTCAACTTCTTGGAGTTCAGTTTTTTGTAGGTTACGTATTTCCGTAGCAACTCGTTCAACAGAACCTGCGATTATTGCTAATACCGAAAAATAATATGCATGTCTATCTCGAGGTATAATTTGTGTTGATATAGGCTCAGGCTTTAATCCTAATTTCTTAGCAACATAAGATTCAACTCTAGGATCAACGTTTGCAAAAGTTCCAACCGCGCCAGAAATGCAGCATGTAGAAATTTCTTCAATTGCAGATATAAGCCTCACCTTATTTCTTTTAAATTCTGCATAAAAACTTGCAAGTTTTAATCCAAAAGTAGTTGGCTCAGCATGAATGCCATGACTCCTTCCAATACATATAGTATTTTTATATTTAAGTGATTTTTTTTTTAAAACTTTTAAAATTTCATCTAGGTCTTTATTTATGATTTTTCCAGACTGAAATAATTGTATATTAAAACATGTATCTAAAACATCAGATGATGTCATTCCTTTATGTAAAAACTTTCCTTCATTTCCAACTTTTTCAGTTATTGAAGTGAGAAAAGCAATAACATCATGATGCACTTTGCTTTCAATCTTGTGTATTCTTTCTACATTAATTTTTGCTTTTCTCTTAACTTTTGAGGAAACACCTTTAGGAATTATTTTTAATTTTTCCATTGCTTGGGCTGCGGCAATTTCTATATCTAGCCATATTTTGTACTTATTTCTTTCTTCCCAAATTTTTTTAATTTCTTCTCTAGAATATCTTTCGATCATATTGAATAAGGTGGTTGTTTATAATTTTTTTGAGATTTTGTGAAAATTTCAACACCATCTTTAGTTACACCAATAGTATGTTCGAATTGTGCTGATAAAGATTTGTCTTTTGTAACAGCCGTCCAGCCATCTTTAAGCATTTTTACATAATAATTTCCTTCGTTTATCATTGGCTCTACGGTAAAAATCATACCAGTTTTGAGTCTCGTGCCTTCTCCTTTTTTTCCATAATGCAATATATTCGGAGGTTCATGAAATATTTTACCTGTTCCATGCCCGCAAAAATCTCTAACAACAGAAAATCCTTTTTTTTCAACATAGGTTTGAATTGATTCTCCTATATCACCTAGATGTAAACCATCTTTAACAATTGAAATTGCATTCATCATTGATTCGTAAGTCGCTGATACAAGTTTTTTACTTTTAACCGAAACGTCCCCAACAAAAAACATTCTACTAGTGTCACCATGCCATCCATTAACGATCGCAGTAACATCAATATTTATTTGATCTCCTTCTTTTAAATATTTATCTGATGGAATTCCATGACAAACAATATGGTTAGCCGATGTGCAACAGGATTTAGGAAAACCCCTATAAAAGAGGGGCGCGGAGTATCCTTTGTTATCTCTTATAAATTCGTAACAAATTTTATCTAATTGATCAGTAGAAACGCCTGGTTTAACAAAAGGGGTAACTTCATCTAATGTAGAGGCTGCTAAATTTCCAGCTATTTTAATTTGTTCAAAATTTTCTTTGTAATCAAGACTCATATTTAATTTGTTTATTAAGTTTTATCTCTTCATTATTCAATTTACAATCGTAACAAAGTATTTTCACTCTGTTTTTTAAAGCTTTATCAAACATTATTTTGTATTCATGATCAATATCATTAGCAATTTTAAAAGAATCACATCCCTCAATTTGAATCAAATATAACATATAAGCTTGGTATCCTTTTTTTTTAGCTTTAATAAGTTCATTCAAATGTTTAGCTCCACGAGACGTAATTGCGTCTGGAAATTCGGCAATATTTTTGTTTCTGATCAAAGTCACATTTTTAACTTCAAGAAAGCATTTCTCTTTTTCATTGTTAAGAAAGAAATCAAATCGTGTATTTTCAGAAAATTTAACTTCACTTTTTATATTATTAAATTTATTTAATTTTTTAATTTTTTTTTGATTTAAAGCTTCGTGTACTATTTTGTTAGTTAACAGTGTATTTATACCAATTTTCTTTTTATTAACTTCAATTAATTGAAGGGTATATTTCAGCTTTCTCTTAGGATCATCTGATTTAGAAAACCAAACTTTATTTCCTTCATCGAGCAAACCCATCATAGAACCTGTGTTAGGGCAATGGCCAGTAATAACCTTATTATTATAATTTATATCAACAAAAAATCTTTTGTATCTTTTGATTAAAGTTCCTTGTAATAGTCTTTCTTTAAATTTCATATAATATAAGTATTATCAGAATATGAAAAAAGCTAATAAAAAATTAAATGCTGCCATAATTATAATAGGAAATGAAATTCTATCAGGTAGAACACATGATGTTAATGTTTTAAATATTTCAAATTGGCTAAATGGTCTCGGAGTTAAACTTGATGAAGTTAGAATTATTCCTGATGTAGAAAAAACTATTATAAAAACAGTTAATGAAATAAGAAAAAAATTTACATACATCTTCACAACAGGAGGCATCGGACCCACGCATGACGACATCACATCAAAATCAATATCAAAAGCTTTTAAAGTAAAATACTGTTACCATCCAGAAGCTTATAAGATTTTAGAGAATTATTATGAAAAAGGAAAATTTAATATTGGGAGAAAAAAAATGGCAAAAATTCCAAAAAATGCTACTCTAATTAACAATCCATCCAGTGCAGCACCAGGTTTTTTTATCAAAAATGTTTATTCCTTACCAGGGGTGCCCTCTATACTTAAATCAATGCTTGGAGGATTAAATAATAAAATTATAGGTGGAAATAAAATTTTAAGCAAAACATTAAGTTTACGTACAGTAGAAAGTGAAATCTCGATCTCTTTAGAAAAAGTACAAAAAAAATATATGAATTTAGAAATCGGAAGCTATCCTTTCTTCAAGCAAGGGAAAATTGGTGTATCATTAGTTATAAGATCTGATAAAAAAAAATTAATTGAAAAATGCCTAGCTGATATTATAAAATTTGTAAAAAAGAAAAAAATTAAAATTATAACAAATAAATAATATGATTTATTATTTTGCCTACGGAAGTAATTTACATCATCTGCAAATGAAAAGAAGGTGTCCTAACTGTCAATTTATAAAAAAAATGGCCCTTAAAAATTACGATTTAACATTTAGAAGTAAATATGGTGCTGCAGACATTCAAAGAAAAAAAGGAAAAAAGGTTTATGGAGCATTATATACAATCTCTAAGGCAGCGGAAAGAAGGCTCGATATTTATGAAGAGTATCCAACATTATATAAAAAAAAGTTTTTTAAATATCAAGGAAAGAAAGTTATGACTTACATTATGCCAAGAAAAACTAAGTTAGTTTCACCCACGAAACAATATATAAATATAATTAGACAAGGTTATAAAGATTGTAAAATTAATATGAAAAGCTTGAATGTAGCTTTAATTCCCGTAAAACATCTTCAACGTTAATAGAATTTATATCTGATGTATTTTTTAGCTTTTTACTATCTAACAAAATTATATCATTGTAATTAGGAGCAAACTTCTTTGAACTAGTTGGCCCAAACAAAACAACCATAGGAATTTCAGCCAAAGACAACATATGCATTATTCCATTATCAATAGAAATTGCAAAATCCAATCTTTTTCCCAAACAAGTTACTAAAGCAGGAGAGGCTAATTCTGTTTCATGCTCAGGAAATAATGCAGATGGAATTGAATTTTTAATTTTATTTTTAAGTTCTTGATATTTTTTTTCGATAAAAAAAACAGGAATTTTATTGTTTTGGACTACCTCGTCTGATAATTTTATTATTTTACTTAAAGGCCATTCTTTTTTTCTGTAAACATTACCTTGAGTTAAAGAAAATCCTATGTAGTTTTTGTCCGGCAATAATTTTGAAGCTTCATCAAAATATCTTTTTGGTATATTTTTTATATCGTACTTAGCTACTTTTAAATCAGAACTAAATTTTTTAGCAGGTTTCTCTAATCTAGAACAAAATATATTATTGAAAGTAGGTGAATAAAAAGCTTTTGAAGGTATTTGCTTTAAAATAATAGTATTTCTCAACTTTGATTGGCAATCTATAATTAAGTCAAATTTATCTAATTTTAATTTAGAAAAATTTTTTCTTGCAACAAACAAATGCCACCATCTAAAACCAAAGTATTTTAGCCCTAAGTCTAAGTTTTTTACTTTAATATTGTATTCTTTTAATCTACTCAAATAATGGTTCTCATGAGCTCCAAGATAATAGATTTCAGATTCTTTAAAAAGATTTTCTAAGGACAAAATTAAAGTAAACAATTGTATAGAGTCTCCAATTCCACCACCTGAATTATATATGAGTAGTTTTTTTATCATTTATCGATTATATAATTTACTTTTGTGGTGTTATAAATTAAAAAAGGTTTTTTTAAGGTAAAATAGGGCCCTCGTGGTGAAATCGGTAGACACAAAGGACTTAAAATCCTTGCCCTTTTGGGAGTGCCAGTTCGAGTCTGGCCGAGGGCACCATTAATATGATTAAAAAATTACATTTTGTAATAGACAAAACCATTAAGAACAATTCTATAAAAAAAATTATATTTAAAAAATATTCGATAGCATCTCCAAAAAAATCTGATGTAATAGTTGTTGTAGGAGGTGATGGTTTTATGTTGGAAACTCTAAAAAGATATCAAAAATTTAATAAACCGTTTTATGGAATAAACAAAGGTACATTCGGTTTTTTGATGAATAAGTTCGATTTAAAAAAGCTTGATAAAAGAATTAATAGATCCAAAATAACAAAAGTATCTCCTCTTTCTATGAACGTTATAACAAAAAATAATATGAAAAGAAGAGCTATAGCAATTAATGAGATTTCATTATTGAGACAGAGCAGACAAACGGCTTCACTTAAAATTATCTGTGGAAAAAAAATCTTAATTAAAAGATTAGTTTCTGATGGTGTGTTAATTTCTACACCAGCTGGAAGCACAGCTTACAATCTTTCTGTTCATGGTCCAATTTTATCTTTAAATTGTAATAAACTTGCTATTACACCCATAAGCCCTTTTCGACCAAGAAGATGGAAAGGTAAAATAGTATCTTTTTCTCAATCAATTAAAATAATAAATTTAAATATAAAAAAAAGACCTGTCAGTGCTGTGGCTGATAATATTGAGGTTCGTAATATAAAAACTGTTAATATAAAAGTTGATAAATCAATTATATTTAAGTTATTATATGATAGGAATAGTAGTTTAAGTAAAAAAATTAAAATTGAACAATTAAGGAAACAAATAGTTTAAATTTGATAATATTAGTATTTCTCTTACATAAATTTTAACCCCAAACCTTTTGAAATAGGCAAACTTTGAAAAAAACTTTAGTAATAAATATTGTAATTTTTTTTGCATTAATTCTATTTATAGAGTGCATTTTTGGACATTGGTTCAAAGAAAGTAATTTTGGGATCTATATGAGAAGTGAAAGAAATAGAAATGATTTAGTTAATGTTTCCATTAACGATAAAAAGTTTACATTTTATTATAAAAGAAATTTTTATGCATTCCGAGGTGATGAATTTGATCCATCTGATGTAAAAGTAGTTTTCGAAGGTGGCAGCACTTCAAACGAAAGGTTTAAACCTGAGGAGTACACTGTTGTAGGTAATTTAAATAGATATTTTAAAGAAAATAATTCAGAAACAATTATTTATAATGCTTCTACCGATGGAAAAACCACAAGGGGATATGTTAATGATTTTTTAAATTGGTTTCCCAAAATACCTAATTTTAATCCAAAATTTTTTGTATTTTTCATAGGAGTGAATGATAGAGAATTTCAATTTGATCATTACGATTTCAAATTTCCTAGAAAACTTTCAAAGAAATTAAGAGATTATATAAAAAATAATAGTATTATTTTAGAAATGACAAAAAAAATTGAAAACAAATATTTTCCACACAAAAAGATTGCTTATTATGATAGCAAAGATTTATATAAAAATTTTGTATATGTAAATTTTGAAGAGGCTAAAAAAAAACATTCTGAAATTGATTTAACTGAAGATGAAAAGAATTTATTACTGACTTTTAAAACCAGATTAAATAACTTAAAAGAAATTATTAAAGAAAAAAAGTTTATTCCAATATTTATTACTCAAGTTAAATTTGATGGATTAGCAGAAAAGAATTTATTTTTGATAAATCAAGAACTTAAAAAATTTTCAAAATCTAATAATTTTGATTTGATTGCATTAGATGAATTAATAAATAATATGGAAATTGGTGACTTTGTTGATGAACTTCACACATCAATTTTAGGTTCGGAAAAAATTGCTATGACTCTTTATCCTCGACTAAAAAAAATACTTGAATATAAAAAAAACTGATCTTCTTTTATTAGCACTGGTATTCCTGGTGCCCTCACACGGACTCGAACCGCGAACCTACTGATTACAAATCTTGTGGTCTGGCAATATATCTTTCTATTAACTAGGATTCTAAAGGATAGTAGAGTCCCTCGTCAAATGAAATCTTCGGGGCACGACAGGGGCACTACAATGGAATCAAAAAGATTCCAAAACACAAACAAACTAAACGATTTTCTTTTTTATTATGCACGTAAAACAGATTCAAATAAATGAGTCATACCAACAGTTTTTGAGTCCGAGTTTTTTATGTGTTTAAGGTAATTTGACTCATCAATCGTTGACCGACGTCAACGTTGACTCGTAAATTACAAAACATAAACCAACTACGTCAATCATTGTCCACCGACAATAATTGACTCCGTCGGAGCCATAACTCGGCCTCACGGCCTCG
>Ga0114993_10001217_pt1 | contig 29472 bp, 24 predicted proteins | sample ArcticOcean_MG_C_FD_87042 | JGI IMG/M metagenome (GOLD analysis project Ga0114993, IMG submission 87042) | Marine microbial communities from western Arctic Ocean - ArcticOcean_MG_CB2_150 | ecosystem: Environmental > Aquatic > Marine > Oceanic | place: Arctic Ocean: Canada Basin | collected...
AGAAGAAGTCGGTAATGCGCATTCAGAGATTCCATCGTCTCGACCTCGGAAATCCCCCATGATCCCGAGATCGATTCCACACGTCAAATCAAGCAGCACCCACTAAAATGCGCGAAGAACCCCAAATACAACACTTCGCCAATGATATCCAGGTTCAGGCCGGTATCCGGACACGCTGCTAGGGAACCGAAGGGGTCCCGTCAATGTTGAGCGTCTTTCGGCCGCGTTGCCATGACGGTGGGGGCCTCTAAGATCGTGAAGTGTTCGTTCTCGTAAACGACCGGCCAGCTCGATGCTCCTTTCGTCAACTCCTTACGGAGGACATAGTGAGTAATCCCATAGCGTTGGGACATTGAACGCCGCCAAGCGTCATTCGTTTCGTAGTATCGCCGTTGCACATCGTCATTCATGATGTCGGTACCACTGATATTCGGCGGATACGAGAGCGGATCAACCGAGAGTTCGCCGAGGCGCTGAAGGCCTTCCTCAAACAGCCTGGCATCCGATTCGTAGAGCCAGCTACAAAACGCCCATTCCCGTTGATTGCCGAAGCTGGACCGGCGGGAAAAGTCGCGCCAGCCATAGCAAATCGTGGGGTCGGTCATAAACAGTGAGTCGATGGGTGTGTGATTCCGAGCCCAGACTTGCGCGTCCATGTACGAGTATTTTTCGGCACTCACGGGCTCCTTTGTTTGATGGACCCAATATCCGGACGAACCGATCAGCAGTGCCAGACAAACGGTTGCACCCCACCCCCGAAGAGTGATTGAATTGACCTGAAATCGATGCTTTAAACCATATAGTGCGGACATTAACCAGACGCCAACTGCCACGTAAAGGAAGCCGCGCTCCCCGGGCGCATGGCCTTTGTAATGCAGATACACAAACAACGAAACCTGCATGAGAACCATGCCGATCAAACAACAGGATTTGAGCGACCGCTGGGTACGTTGATAGGATTCCCAGGCGACGACGCCGGTAAGCAGGGCCGTAACCAGTGGATCAAACCCACGATGTACGAAAGCACTCAACAGAATCAATGCGGCAAGAACCTGACGGAACAGGCTCGCAGACGACATGTCTCGAAACAGCCCGATGGCCGGGTAGGTCAAAGCCAGCATGACTGCAACTTCCGATGCTCTCACCAAGCAGAGTTTCACGAGAGTGGGATAAACATCGGTCGTAGATATCAGAATGCCGAGCAGCGTCATCCCCAACGCGGCACCAATTCCAGCAAGAGTACGCCGCACATTGATCGAGCCTGTGTCCGGCAGATAGACCACAAACAGAGCAAGTACCGAAACGAATCCGAGCAATCGCCCGTCAAAGTTATCGAAAACACCCAGACTGACCGGATACCAATGATAATTTGTGAGACGAGTCAGGTGGAACCACTCATTTTTGCCGATGATTCCGCTGCCAACTGTTGATAGGTCGATTGTGTAGAATGTCCAACCAACAGCAACGACCATGCAACATGCACAGGCCAGCAGGAAACGCTTGGTATTGAATTGCAGAGGCCGGACGAGAAACATGGCGGCGACGGCGACGCCCCCCATTATCCCCATGGTTGGATGAACGGCAAATGTGATGCCAATCAGCAATCCGGCAATGACAACTCGGCCTCGCAGCGCGCAGACCATCGCAAAGATTCGTAAGATATCTGCCGTCGCATAGAACTGTCCCGCAAAGAATGGTGTTCCCCATCGCGCTAGATTGACATCGCGCGCACCACTGGCAACCGCCAACAACACAACAACAAGTGCCTCGGCATGACCGGCTTTCTCAGTCATCGCTCGAGCCAGGAAGTAATAGGCCAGCGAAAGCAGTAAGACGTGGACACCGATTACAATGGGCAAGAGGACCTCGGGCGGAACGCCGAACGACTCGTACATGTACGGGTAGAGCCGCATGAAGATCGACTTGTCAAACTGCCCGACGCCGCTGGGCCAGTCCTTCTCAAAGTTCTCTGAATGCACCTTGTCGTAGACGTATCCAATCGGCGAAAATCCGCTCCAGGCCGCTTTGACATTCAGGTTGGAAGTCCGCGTCCCGATATAAAACGCGAAGAAGATAACCAGCGCGACGGCGATCAACCGTCCACGTTGGGGAGCGTGTTGCGAAACTCTACTCGCATCTTCAACGTTTGAAGGAGTTGATGGATTCACTGTCGTGTCCAATCTGAGGTTCCTCTGAAGATCGCATCCGACGAGCGACAATCTTCACAAACGACAACATCCTGGCGGCAGCCTAAAGAACGAATCTCCGAAGCTCACCTGAAACGGAAACATCTCTATGCATAGGGCATCTCAATACATGTCTTTCTAGCCGGCCAACCGCCATGAATCCGCAGTATTGTCGTCATCGACCGACTCGTACTGCTTGCGTCCAGCACCGATCGCAAACTGCCGTTTGAACCGCATATGGACGAGCAGATGGACGAGGGGAACGCGGGAGAGCAGCGACATGGCCCATAGCCTCGGACAACGCGCGGCGATCTGTTCGATGGCAGCGACGTCGGAGTAAGTCATGCCGTTTTCATCCCGGAAGATCAAATCGCAGTCGATCTCTGGACTCTCTTCAAATGTCATCAATCCCCAACGATCCATTCTCTCGATCCGACCGATCGCATCCGAGCACGGACCGTTGGTGCTGTTGACGAGGACAGTCCCGCGCCGAACGAGCATGTTCCAGTCAAAGCACAGAAGAAGCAGAAAACCGGAACCGACAAAATTAATGCCCGCGAGGTAATAAACAAGGCCGTGAAAGATGCACATCGTGGCGACGAGACTCAAACGCCATCGGGGGCGGAACAAGATCAAGATGAATCCGAGTTCGGCGACAAAGGTCACTGGGCCACCGATGTACGATGTCCATGGTGAAGTAAACCAGGCAGCGACTTCTGCATTAGAGTAACGGTTAATCGTGAAAAGCGACGTTTCAATGGAGTAGGTCGCGAGGTGCTCCAAATGGGCAACGAACGGCCAATGAGGACCAACGTCAATAACTTTGTTCAAGCCGGCAAGAGAATAGAAGCATCCAACAATCATCAGGAAAAGAAAGACCGGCCAGTGGAATGCCGTATTGCGTTGCGAGAGTCGGCAGTTATGTCCCCATCGGTAGAAAGCTGTGGATGGTGACAGCGCCAATACAAGAATGGCGCACAGAGCCAGCGTCCCGCCTTCAATTTCGGCGTTGCTTGCCTGGACCATCCCGGTCAGATGCATGGCAAACGCAAACGCCACGATCGCACACAACTTCGGGCGGATCCCCAGCAGCCCGGTGCCAGATGCACCAATGACGCAGAATTGCATCGTAAGAATGACGGGTTGGTTCGGCCGCGGAATGATGTCATAGATGAATTGAAACGTTGTCAGATGCAGCAGCGGGATTGGCCAAAGTTCCATCCCAAATGTGCGAGGATAGTTGAAGGCATCCTCTGGCAATAGTCCGTATACCGAGAAGTCACGACTGAGGAATCGAAACAGTAGATAGGAAAACGCAATGAACTGCAGCAAGTAGAAATGGAGCGGGGGACTATTGCGAATTATTCCAAGGAAATCAAATCCCGGACGCAACGGAGTGCTCGAAATGGCATTCGTTTCATTCGACATCAAACGAGTCCTCCAACTTTGCGGAAACAATCTTCGTCCGTCCATCGGGATTCGCGTCAACAACGACAGTCCAGAAGCTAACTCGTTTCAGTTCGTCGGCCGGTGGCTGTGCTGAATAGTCGATTCTGTGATAAGTGGCGTGTTCTGGATAGGCGACGCGTTCGGGCAACAGGAATCGTCGGCCATTTTGGCGATTCTCGAGGGTCCCCTTGATAATGCGTCCCAATGCCGTCGTATTCCTGCGATCGGAGAACGCGCCGAAGACGTAATCGGGAAATACGATATTTGTCAGCTCCATATTGGCGGGGTGACTCTCGCCGTTCTCAAAGTGCAAGAGCATCGCCTGATTCTCCAAAAAACAACGGCCTTTCAAGTACCTTGCATTCTCGGAAACAATCGAGGCATTCAGCGCTGCGAGTTCGATTTCGGATGCATCGTCATGTTGAGGAATTGGAGTATTGATGACGATCGTGACGGGCTCATACCCCCAGCCCGAAATGGCGGGGAACCAGCAGCCAAGATACACCTTCGTGAAGTAACCGAGAAAAATGACCATTCCGACGGTAAACACTGTGCGGCGGGCGTATTGCTCTGTTGGATGATGCAGCCACTCGACACAGCGGTCGATTATTGGCAACAGATGGTGTTTGTAGCGAAATGCCAGAATGAGAATCAGAGCGTTAAAAACGGCATAGCCTGCATAGTAGCGAAAGCGCGATCCGTCGTATCCCTTCATAAGGATCGTAATGACCGGCAAGATGACGCCAATCACGTTGGCGATGATCAACCACACGAAAACGTGTCTCGTGCTGACTCGCGGAATGCGTTGAAATAGAGATCTTATGGTCATCTCGCCCCATTCGTTCAATAGAACACAGCAAACACTCAACACGGTCTGTGCCTACCAGCCCTGCACCGCAATAGTTGTCGTTATGTCTGTCGGTGTTGACAATCTGCAAGAGTTGAAAAGAGCAGCAATGTATACTCAATCCGACTGTCACCGGTTCTGTTGACTGGCTTGACTGGTAAGGGTGCCTCCTGCCGAGTCGGTTGGTGGCGACACTTCGGTCATCGAAACTTCGTGGACCTGTAGATTCGCACGCCCCGGCAACTCAAAAACGATTCGGAAAGAGGCACCCTGATCGGCAGATAAGATCTGGCCGCTCACAGTTTTCGGTTTTTCGGTCAGAAGTCCGTCATAGACCAGCTTGCGGTTGGCCACCCCGCGTCTGTTGATCTTGAAAGCATACTCGTAGAACCAGATCTTGAAATGCCCCCGTCCTTCAACGCGAGCCTGGATACGGTGGACTGTCAATCGTTTGATGGCTGGTGCCCTCATCCACATATTTGCACCGAGATGTAACACTTGATCGGAGGCTGCCGACGGTGTTGCGTGACTCGCAAAGATCACTGTGGCCAATGGAGTCGTTGTCTGGCCAGCGTGCGAATTGTTACCCGCTTTCAAGTACTCGCCACCTCTCGGTGCCTTCCGATAGTCTCCACTTCCGGAAAAGAGATAGGCGGGCTTCCGTGTCGAGTTGTCGATGATCAGACGCGAGGCTCCGTCAACCTCTTCTCGTCTGGAGAAACTGGAGAGCCTCTTGGATGTGTCGCTGCGCGGGTGCGCGGTCCAATCAAGTAGGACGTCATCCTGCAGGACAAACTTCGACCGTTCGTTCGTGTCGTGGTCGATCGTGTCATTCAGTTGGAGCAGACGATATTCTCCATGGTTGGCCAGAAGTGTGCAGTATGCAGGGTCGCCTACAAGTCCCTCGAGGGGAGTATTACAGAGTGTCGGTGGAGAGTAATATGGCAAGAAAATATAGCGTATGCCCTTTTTCTTAAGACGATGATAGGCTTCCTCGGGAGACTGCGCTTTGTACACGTCGGTTAGGCGTGTATCAAAGTCGCAAATCCAGCGACAATTGCCATAAAATGCAATATCGCTTTGGCGAAATGTAAGTACTAGGTCCTCAGGTGTGGCTCGCTGGCGCAGTGCACCAAGCGTAGCGTAGATATCGCTCTTCGATGCCTCAATGGTGGTCCAATCGTCTAAATTGCTTTCAGCCAGCGTTACAACCATTGCACTTGCCACGGATCGAGAAAGGAATACTCCGAATCGCGAAATGGGGGCGACGTGCCTCGCGCAGGGATAAGCTGCCAGCAGGCACAGCCCGACCAGCAGAAGAAAAGGTGCTCTTATACGAGCCAGACATTCCACACCGGCACGGCGAACGTTGCGGTCAAGGAGCAACCACAACAGCAGATGCAAGACAGTCACGATGATAATGACGACCTTAAGCATCGGCGTCCTTCGGCAAGAGCCATTCGAACGAAAACGCCCCGAGGAAGGCGATCATCGGCTGCACGGTCAACTGATAACGGTCATTCATAATGGCCGACGGCATCCCCCTTAGTAGCATCAAGACAATCACACCGTAGAAACAGATCACCACTAGCCCCATCACACGCAGCGATGACGATCGGAAATGCGCCCAAACTCCAATCAGTAATCCCACCGCAGCGAACCAGTAGGAGAATCCAAACATGTCGATCTTGGAAAACCCCTTAAACAGACCGAACACGTAGCGATCGACGAACGTCTCCATATAACGTGTGTGCGTGAGGTAGTCTTTGTAGCCGATCTCGGGCATCTCCCACACGGGGATCAAGTTGCTGATAGGGGTTCCATACAGCTGTTGGTTCACCCAGTAGCGGTGTCCGGCGATTACCAGAGCAATTCCGCAAATCGTGGCAAGATGAGCCAAACGTGGCCTCCAGCGCGCGCGCGACAGCAAAACGTAAACAGGGACGATGAACACGGGCACAAGAACGCCAATGGAATGCGTGAACATTGCCGCTCCGGTGAGTAGTCCGGCGAAGATTGCACGTTGGCCGCTGGGTGACTCGATCAGTCGGGCGAGGACCACGAATGCCGCAAAGAAAAAGTGAATCCGCAACGGATCAATGTGGCAATCGCCGGTGACGAACCCTATTAATGGTACTGTGCTATATAGAAGGACGCCCAGTGCGCCCAGGCCGCGACGCTGCCGCTCCAGAGTCACCCACAAGAGCAGCAAGGTGCAGAGCATGTAAAACGGCGCTATCGTTCGCAACAACATTGTGTGAGAGACTGTCCCTTGCAGCAGGTGGCACCAAACCATCATCATCACGTAACCCAGCGGATGAGTCAGCGGGGCGTAAAATCCAGTGCTGGGGTCGGCGGTGACGAAGGGATAAATGGCAGCCGCCTTGTGGGAATAGATCAGACGCGCAGTGACGGCGTACTCCAACGGATCGTTGCCGGTGAGTGGCAGCATAAGGCATGTGATGAACAATGCCACGGTGATTTCTGCCGCGAGAAGCAGTGGGATGGCCACGTACCAGCGGTCGCGAAGGCTGAAGCGCCGAATTCCATTGCGGAATTGTCTCCAGAGATTACCGACGAGATAGAACTTTGTTCGTCCGAACCAGAGCATTCCCGCGAAGAGCGCAACGATGGTGACAATGTAAAATGTGCTGGAATGCCCCGGCATCAGGGTCAACAGCCATTTCAGGATCCATGAGACAAGCAGTGGCCCCAACCCAATTCCCGCAACCGCATATTCGGGCGCGCTGTCATCGGAAAGCCGCAAGATCCGCATCAGGAACAGAAAGAGAACCAAGGACATCCCGAAGAACACTGCCATGTTGAGCAGTGCGACAGGCAAGTAAATCAACATGTCAAGGTGGCTCCTTCGAAGCGAGCTCGGCTCGCAATCGTCGGTCGGCGACGCATGGCTTCGTCCGATCGACACATGACAGGATCCTCTCGATATGTAATTGGAGCGGAGGCATTCTGATTGGATGGCAGTTGCTCAGGCTGCCGGTCGATTCTCTTGCCGTATGGAGTGGCCTAATCGGGCGTCACTGCCTGGAATCTGTCTCGGTTCGATCTCGTAGAGCTTGGGGATTGAATTGATCACGCGGACCGCTTCATGCAGGTCGAAGCCTATGGTACGCGAGTACCATTCGATCGATTCCCACCGGGGTTGATTCTCCTGCTCCGCCGAACGCAGTGCCTCTTCACGTGTTAGAACCCCCGCGCGCACCTGGTTGCTGCGAAACGTGTCGTTCTCGGTGAATCCTGTGACTGTGTAATAAATGTAGTTATAAAAGGCCGCCGTTCCGTCGCCGATCCGCCACGTCGAACGCGTGTCGGGCGAGGTTTCCCAATCATATTCACCAAGTAGTGTCTCTTCGATTTCCGCCTCATCCCAAGGAATGTAATCGAACAGCATGCAGTAGTCGTGCGGAATATAGAACGCAGAGAGATATGCGCCGAGGGTGTCGGGGATGCTCGTGTTGATATAACGTGGGTTCTTGAGGTACTGCATCGCATAGTAAGCGGTTAGCCGCAGTTTTTGCATTCCAGGAAGAGCGTCGTAGAACTTGGGCTGGTCGTTTCCCAGTCCACAAAATGCAGTTTTGAAGTGTGTCATTTCATAGGCACAGGTACTAAAGACTGTCAGAGAGAGTCCGGTCTGTTTGGAAAGCCGGTTGGCATGATAGAAAAATTGCTTATCACCTGCCATGAATAGTGGAATCATGCCCAAATCGGGCTTATGCAGCCAGGCCTCAATGTTTTTGCGAACATTAGCTCGTTTTTTGTTGATGTTTGCCGAGACCAGGATGTGTTCGATTCCCAGTTGGCCGCAGAGGCGAGCTTGGTTGCGCCGGGCGAGGTCAGTCACCATGCCCCAATCGTAGGTGTAGGCGATCGGATTGAGCCCGAGCACACGCTTCGCGTAATGCAATCCGTAGGAGCTATCGCGTCCGCCGCTGAAGGCCACAATGCAATCGGGCCGCCCATCCTTGCTGCGAAACGGTTCAATGCATTCCTTCAGTGCTTCGGTGCCGAGCGTGGTCGGCATTGTGTAGTTCAGGCAGTAATTGCAGACGCCCTCAGCATCAAATGTGATGAATGGAAACGTTTCGGGAAGAATACAGCGCGTGCAGCGTTTCGCATCTGCGATGACTTCATGGTTATTGGGAGCATGATTGATCGTGGGGACTGCCTGGCCGCGCTCTTGAGTCGCTGTGTTGCCCGTCTGCACGGCAGACTGCTCGAGGGAGAAGTTTGTTGAATGACGATTCGCAAGATCCACAAGACATCCGCTTCCGGCCGGCAGGGGCCGGATGACGGGATTTGTGAACAAGTGCTTCAACCGCCTTGACGCAATCAATCGCTCCAGAATTGATTTCTCTGAGGCGAATAACAACAAGTCTGCTTCCGAGTCTTCCAGCAGATAGAGCGACCCGGTATTGGTTGCCAACAGCAATTCGGCCCTGTCATCGAAGAGCACGGCGATGGATGCCGCACCACGGATTTCGGAAAACACTTGCTGCGTCGCCTGCTTCAGGCAACCGTGTTCGTCGGAGTATTTACCCAACAGGCTGAGCAGAATCTCGGAATCGACATCAAAGCGGCGCGTCAGGTCGGGGTGGTCCAGCCAAAGTTGTGCATCATTGACGATGATACCGTTGTGAATTACCACCAGCCCATCTTTGGCGACAGGTTGATTGTTGTCGTTGATGGTTTGAAGCCCGTTGGTGACGAGCCGAGAGTGTCCGACGAATGCAAACGGAGGAGCAATTGTGTCTGCAAGAGTCTGTGAAAGCAGGCGGGAGTAGGCATCCGACTTGAGCATCTCAGATGCTGCGACGGGCTGTTTGAAGACGTCAAGAGTACTGTGATGTCGTAGCGCGAAACCACACGACTCCTTGCCGCGTGATTCAGAGAGTCGAAACAGCGATGCGGCGATTTCTTCAAACGTGTCCCGATCACAATCGGCTTGTGGCCCCAGGGTGATGCCGAAAATCCCACACATGACAGATGATCCTTTCGCGCCGCATAGCGACGGAACGATTTCAGATACGCACACCGATAAATCGCTGTGTGAACACCCTCAGCAAGATCGCCGAGAAGACGAATGAGAACGCCGTGGCTACCGCTGCGCCAATCGCTCCAAACCACGGAATCAGCAACAAGTTTCCCAGCGCGTTGGATAAGACAACCAAGCCGAGCATGCAGGTATGCAGTCCGGGACGACCGGCTTGCAAGAGAAGATTACTGAAGGGAACATAGCCGGCGCCAAGCAGAACACCGATCATCAGGATTGAGAACAGGGGCCAACTGTGCCCGAGGGCGCTCCCGCCCGGCAGATAACCGGAAAGGAAGTGTTGCCCGAGGGGAAACAGGCCGATGGCGGCAACGGTGACCCCCGCCGCGACGACATACGTCACCAGCTTGCCGTGTTGAATGCGAAGACGCAGGTCGGTGAATCGCCGTGAGGCAATTAATTGCACGAGTATCGGATTGAAATTATTGCGTAGCACAACCAGCAACTGGAAGAATCCTTCAACCAGAATGGCCGCGAAACTGTACAGCCCGACGATGTGGTCCGTCATGAAAAAGCCGAGCATCAAGACATCAACGCGTGTATTGAGTTCGGTCAGGAATCCGCCGGCAAACCCCCGCGCGCCGAAGTTCACGTGCGCGCGAACTTGCGACCAAAAACCAGTTAGCGAACCGATAAGGTGCCGCCGCATGACACACAGAGCTGCCAGAAAAACAACAATTTCCGCGGCACTGAGGACTGCCGGCAGGGTGCTGGCCACAGCCCCGTTCAGCGTCAGAGCTATCAGAGTCAAAATCATGACCAGCGGCCTAAGGCTTTGCAGGAGAGCAAATGCCCGCATGTATCTCAGGCCGTTCATCGTTGACAGCAAGACTTTGTTCAGCGAGAAGAAAAACAGCCCCGGCGCCGACCAGGCCAATCCAATCGCCACGCCGGGACTTTCCAGCAGACGGCCGGCCGAGTGGCGCGCGCAGAAATACAGAACCGTCGCAATTAAGGAAAGCACCAGCGCCGGCGCGAGTGCCGATAGAACTATCCTGGCATGGTGCTCGGGCCGTTCGGCGTACTCAGCTATCGACTTCAGCGCAGAATAGTGCAGTCCACCGACCGCGAGCTGCGAAAAGAAGATATATGCGGCAAAGACCTGATTGAACACTCCCAAGGCGGCTGCGTCGTAAAAGAGTCCAACAAGCAGGCTCAACAAGATTCCAGAAACGCCTGTCGCACACACGCCGACAATGCTCCAAACAACGTCGTTCTGGAACTTTTTGGGCTGCGTACGCTCTGTCCCGTCTGATGAATGTTGCTTCGAGGCAGGATCAGTTCCGGGCACAATGCGACCAACAATCTTGCGGGAGTGAGGCATTTCTGGGGGGCGTGTTCAAATACGGTGCCCACAAACATTCAGAAAACCACGAATTCTCGTGTGAGACCGTGGATGCGGCGGGGAGTGTATTCCGATCCATCGTCAGCGGCAAGACGAGTCTCAGCACTCCGCCCTTCCCCCCCAATTTGGCCACCAGATCAGGGATTCTCAAGCTGCCGAGCGTCACTCGATCTGGGACCGCAGCGGAGCGACCGACGTGCTCGGCCGGCATCATTATGCGGCCTTTTTTTCTGCCTGCGATGGTTCGTTGTGATCCGAATGCTGCTGCTGAAACCGTCGGAACGACTTGCGGGGACGCAGCGAACGCATCTTTTCGCGGTCAATCTCCGCATACAGGTGCCGGTTCGCTTCGAAATCCATCGAAAACGCGGTTAGGAGAAACTGCAATGAGACCACACTCGCGATTCCGCAAGCGATCAACGATGCCATGGGGATTTCGCCGGTCCACAGCCGAATGGTGAGGACACGTCCCGCCATAAGCAGCAAGAGCGAAAAACAGACCGACGTTGCTGCAAATGCCAGAACCACGGGGTGCGCGCTGCGGACAACGTGCTTGCGGAACATTCGGGATAGAAATCCACGGGCGAGCAGCGTCGAAATCGGGAGAATGACTCGGAAAATCTTCATTTTGGATTGTTCGCCAACGTCGTACAGCGGGTTCACAGGAACCTCAGCGACACGCATGTCGGCGATATTCAGTTTGACCAGAATATCATATGGACATCCATAGCTTGGATAGATCGATTCAACATCAATGGCTTCGAGCGCTCCCAGACTGATGGCGGTATATCCCGTCTGGGAGTCTGAGACATGCCAATAACCAGACACCAGTTTCGTCATCACAGACAGCACAAAGTTGCCGACCTTGCGTGTCGTCGGGATCTTCTTGAACCCGTCTGTGTAGTTGAAACGGTTCCCCTTGCAATAGTCGGCGACACCCGCTGCCACCGGATACACGACCAATTCAAGATCATCGGGATCCATTTGACCATCGCCCGCCATCACGACAGTGATGTCGAATGCTTCGTCTCTTGCATGCGCGTAACCTGTGGCAATTGCTGCCCCAACGCCCTGGCACGTTTCGTGGGAAATAAGTTTCACACGCGAATCACTGGCGGCGGTGCGCAGCGTCACACCACCCGTGTCATCATCGCTTCCGTCATCAACGACGATGATCGAATCAACAAATGCCGGCATCGAATCGATCACCGAGGCGATCTGCGTCTCCTCGTTCTTGCAGGGAACGACAACAGAAATCGTGTTGTCAAGGTACATTCTCGTTCTCCGAATCAGATCGCGTGAGTTACGTGGGCGGCGGAGTGTTGTCAAAAGGCAAGACCGTGTCAATGGAGATTCAGACCAGCCTTGCGTACTTCACACAGCGGTCAGTTCCAGGTCATTCCACTCATCGAAGGCCTGTCGCTGGAACTCGGTTCGGAACACCGCTTTGGTGAAACCGTGAATCCCGACACCGGTTCCTCAATCCCCGTCGCGCTTTTGCCCGATCTGCCTGCCCCGGACATCAGCCATCTCGCACTGACGAAGGTTTTGTTCATACAGGAATTGTATGAAGACCTCGAAATATTTTTCGGAAAGATGGACACGCTCGAATTCGACACGAACGGATTTGCCTACGGCAACGGTCGAGAACGATTCTTCAGCACCGCTTTCAATTACGACCCCATCGCCACCAAAACAATTCCCTTTTCGACACTCGGTGCGGGCATCAGCGTACTCCGCGACGGCGAGCGGTTCCCCATCCTCTACGATGCTGCGACTCGACTGGGAACCCGATATAGCGTGGTGATCCCGCCGGTCGCGGCCGACAGGCTTTGGCAAACTGCTTGTTTCCTCCGCTGCGCGTCTTCGAAGCACTTCCTGTGGACCGACTCCACGTTCACTGGGTGAATCCTCGTTTTAACCGCTACCGGTTCGCTGCGCGTGCTGGTGTGGTATGGTGGACGAGTTGATGAAGCACACCCAGACTCGGAGAGGTTCATGCAGATTATTCGACTTGCCGCCATCTTATTTGTTGTGGTTTGGAACTCGGTTGCGGTTGCCGCCGAGCCGATCAAAGTGGTGATTTGGGATGAGCAACAACCGGCTCAGAAGAAGCAGTACCCGAACTTTCTGGGCAACTATATTGCCAACTATTTGAAATCGCAGGAGGGTTTGCGCGTTCGCACCGTGTCGATTGACGACCCGAAGAAGGGGTTGTCGGATGACGTGCTCGATAATTGCGACGTGCTAATCTGGTGGGGCCACGTGCGCAATGGCGATATCAGCGAAGCCGAAGCAAAGCCGGTTATCGATCGGCTCAAGGCGGGTAAGCTCTCGTTGCTGGCGTTGCACTCGGCACACTGGGCCACGCCGTTTGTGGTGGCGATGCAGGAACGGGCCGCCTCCGATGCGTTGGCAAAATTACCCGAAGCGGAACGGAAGACCGCCAAGGTGGAATTCCTCGGAGAGATCGTTCGCCGTCCACCCGGCCGCGATGCGCCGCTGACTCCGTCGGCCGTCTACGAAAAGCAGGCCGACGGCACGACGCTGATCAAAATCACGCGGCCCAACTGTTGTTTTCCGGCCTACAAGAATCACGGCAAACCAAGCGAGATGCGAACGCTGTCGCCCGATCATCCGATCGCCGTCGGTATTCCCAAGACGTTTACGCTCGCACACACCGAAATGTACGACGAGGCATTTCACGTTCCCAAACCCGATGCGGTGGTTTTTGAAGAGCATTGGGAAGAGGGGCACCATTTTCGCAGCGGCATGGTGTGGAACGTCGGCAAAGGCCGCGTCTTCTACTTTCGGCCCGGTCACGAAACACACGCCGTGTTTGTCGAAAAGCTGCCGTTAAAAATCGTCGAGAACGCCGTCCGTTGGCTGGGAACGAAGAAGCAGCCGTTGCCGGAACTGAAAGTTGGCAAGCCGATTTCACTGTTCGATGGCGAAACACTCAACGGCTGGACGAAACAGGACGGCAGTCCGGTCATCGATGGTTGGACGGTGGCCGACGGAACGATTCATCAGGAAAATCGCGGCGGCAATATCTTCTACGAGCAGCAAGTTGGCGACTTTGAACTGTCGTTTGAGTGGAAGATCGAAAAGGGTGGCAACAACGGGTTGAAGTACCGCGTTCGCAAATACGGCGGGAGTGAACTTGGCTGCGAGTATCAGTTGCTGGGCGAAACCAGCCGCAACCTCAATAAAGGTTCCTGCGGGTCGTTGTATGCGTTGTACGAACCCAACGAAAAGAAGAAACTCAACCCCAACGGTGAATGGAACACGGCAAAGATTGTCGCGCACGGTCCCCATATCGAACACTGGATGAACGGCGAGAAAATTGTCACGGCCGACCTCGCTTCGGAAGAATGGCGGCGACGACTTTCGCAAAGCAAGTTCTCCCCGTACAAGGATTTCGCCCGCAACACTCAGGGCCGAATCATGCTGACCGATCACGGCAGCAAGGTCTGGTATCGCAATCTCACTCTGACTCCGTTGCCCGATACCGAGATTCCACCAATCGCGCCCGATCCACCGCCGAACATTGTCTACATCATGTCGGATGAGTTGGCGTACTATGAAGTGTCGCATATGGGCAATCCGCACATTCGTACGCCCAATATCGATCGCATGGCGAAAGAAGGCTTGCGGTTTACGCAGGCATTGGCGGCCGCTCCGGTGTGTGCGCCCTTGCGATGCGCACTGATGACCGGCAAGCACATGGGGCATGCCTCGGTGCGAGCGAATGGCGGCGGAACGCCACTGCGGGCCGATGAAGCGACGATTGCTTCATTGCTGAAACAAAAGGGCTATGCAACCGGTGGATTCGGCAAGTGGGGAGCCGGTGGTCGCGACTCTACGGGCGTTCCGGAGAAACACGGATTCGACGTCTTCTATGGCTACTACGATCAAGTTCACGCGCACTCGTTCTATCCGCCCTATCTCATTCGCAACAGCGAAGAGGTCGTCCTCAAGGGCAACAAGGGGGGACGCGAAGGCGAAACGTATTCGCATTACGCCATCGTCGATGAAGCCGAAAAGTTCATCCGCGAAAACAAAGACCGGCCGTTCTTCTGCTATCTGCCCATCACACCCCCACACGGCATGTACGACATCCCCGCCGACGATCCGGCATGGAAACTGTATGCCGATGATGAGTGGATGAAAGACGAAAACATCTCGCAGGACACCAAGAACTACGCGGCAATGGTCAGCATGGTCGATGGCAATCTTCAGCGAGTGATCGACCTGCTCAAGGAACTGTCACTCGAAGAAAACACCATCGTGTTCTTCACGGGAGACAATGGCGGACAGGATCGTTTTCGCAGCAAAGAGCATCCACGCGGGTTCTACGGCCCCAATGTGAATCCCAAAACCGGCGTCCAATTTCGCGGCGGTAAGGGGAACTTGTACGAGGGCGGGTTGCGAATTCCGTTCCTCGTGCGTTGGCCGGGAAAGATCAAGCCGGGGCGTGTCAGCGATTTGCTGTGCAACCAGGTTGATGTGCTGCCGACGTTGGTGGAGTTGGCGGGCGTCAAGTCGCCGGCCGATGCCGATGGGCTGTCGATTCTTCCGGAAATACTCGGCGAAGAGGCCGTCGGCCGCAAACAGGAACAACACGAATTCCTGTACTGGGAATTCGGCTCGCAAACGGCCGTCCGCATGGCCGACTGGAAGGCGATTCAGCCGAAGAAAGACGGGTCGTGGGAATTATACGATTTGTCGAAGGACATCAGCGAAGCGAGCAACATCGCCGATCAACATCCCGAGATTCTCGCGACGATGAAGAAGTTCGCCGAGCAATCGCACGTGCCGGTTCAGGCCGGCACCTTCAGCGACCAGACCCGTCACCAGCGCGATCGACAAGCCAAGTGGGGATCGACACGCCCGCCAATGCCGGCACAGCGCGGAAAGGTTAATCGCATCAAAGAGAAGAATCTGATTCCATTCGACCAGATGAAACTCATCAGTTTCAGCAGTGAGAATCGTGGTAACGACCGCCGCGCGGCATACGCCATCGACGGCAATCCGCGCAGCGTCTGGCATTCACAGTTTTCAGGAACGCTCGCCAAACACCCGCACGAGTTGGTCATCGATTTGGGCAAGGTGCGCGAGATTCGTGGATTCCGCTATCTTGCCCGGCAGGACGGCGGCTGGAACGGAGCGTTTGCCAAAACAGAGTTCTCCGTCAGCGATTCGCCCAAAACCTTTCCCGAGGCTGCCGCCCAAGCCACATTCAAGAAGGTGAGGACGGCCCAAGCGGTCGATATTGGAAAGCCAGTGCGCGGCCGCTACGTGCGTGTCCGAGTCCTTTCGGAGGTCAACGGCGAAGTGTGGGCGTCGGCAGCGGAGATTGGCATTGTTGGCGACTGAGAAGACAAACATAAAATTGCCATTGGTGGTTCTGGCCGTTCTGTTGTGGGGTAACTCCACCATCGTTGCGGAAGATGTTCCTCAGAGCGTCACCGCGACATGGGCGACATTCGATCCGCGCGTCGAGCCGTTGGATGTTCATGTCATCCGCACGTGGTTCGAGGAAGAGATCGAACTGCAACACGTTCGCTATGTGGTTGGCACATTTCGCGGGAAGATGACTCGCGTTACCGCGTTCTTTGCGCGTCCGAAAGACGGAAATCAGTTACCCGGAATCGTGCAGGTTCACGGCGGCGGACAGCGGGCTTTGACCGAAACGGTGAAGTTCTGGGCATCGCACGGTTACGCGGCCATCGCCGTCAATTGGGGCGAGCACCCGATTGGCGAGACCGGCGCTCTCAACACCGACTGGGCGGGAATCGCCGCCGGATTCTATGATCCCAAGCATCACAACGATGTCTCGCCCGGCAAGACAACGCTTTACGACCACCCGTATCCGTGGAACAGCAGTTGGCTGTTGTACTCGGCCGCCGCACGGCGGGCGATTACGTTTCTCGAAAACCGCCCGGACATTAATCGCCATCGCATCGGCGTAACCGGCCACAGCATGGGCGGACGAATTACGGTGTTGACCGCAATCGATCCACGCGTCAAAGCGGCTTCGCCGTCGGTCGGTGGGAGCGGTTATCTTTACGAAGACATTCGCGGCATACCACGCTCGGCACGTCGCATGATGGCCGACGTCGATCTCTACAACCGCACCATCGACTGCAAGAGTTACTGGCCGTCGATTCGTTGTCCGCTGTTGTTTCTGGGAGCAACAAACGATTTTAATTCGCCGATAGAAAAGGTCATCGACGGTTTCCGCACGTTGCCGGAAGCCAACGGTGCTCTCGCATTTGCTCCGCATAAGAATCATCGTTTCACAACCGACACCTATGCCGCACGCGTTCGCTGGTTTCAAACACATTTGAAAGACGCCTTTCAATTTCCAAAGTTGGCGAGCAGTCAACTCGTTCTGAAAACGTCGGACGGCATTCCCCGCTTTCGCGTGCAGCCGGATGTCTCGATACCGTACAAAATTAAAGCGGTTGCCATCTATTACGGTTTCGCACGCGACCCGCGCACGCGGTTTTGGCGCGCGGCCGATGTGACGAAAGTTGATGCAAGTTACGAAGCTCTCTGCCCGGTGATGGAACTCGATGAACCGCTATTCGCCTTTGCGAACATCACCTACGACACCGGCGAAACGTTGCAGATGCCGCGAGGCTACGAGCCGACAGCGCTGTTGACGGTCGCCAGTGAATGCCGACGGGCATTTCCACAGCAGTTGCAGCAAGCCGGCGTGAAAGCGAACGGGCAACGGCAGCGGCTCATCGATGACTTCTCGGCCGGCTGGCGCGACTGGTCACAGGTTGGCGTCCGCCATCGCGAACATTGGAATTACACCACCCACAAAATCAACGACCCGGCGTTCTTCGGTCCGCGTGGTGCGGAATTGGTGTTCGACATCGAAACAACCGTGGCGGGCAACACGTTGGCCGTCGTCATGGAGACCGACAAATGGCGCGGCTATACACGCCGCAAAACGGAACACTACACCGCGCTGGTGACTTTGCCCAAAGTGGGCAAGCAAAACGTCCGGCTGGCGACATCGTCGTTCGTCTCACCCGATGGCAAGCCGCTGGTGAATTACGACCGCGTCAGTGGACTGATTCTTACGCCCGGCGACAAAGAACGACCGGAAGCCGTCAAGACCCATTGGCAGGGAAAAGTTCCCACCTTTGATAATTTGCGGTGGGAAGGCGGGACATTCGCGTCTCGCCCAAAACCCTATTTACCATGAAACGGCACACAGGAAACACAATGCATACTGCGAAGTTCTTATCGGCAACGGCGTTTTTATTGCTGACATTCTCGCTACCGGCAATGGCAGAGCCGACTCCCACCATTGGCAAGATTGCACCGCCGACGGCTGAGCAGGCCGAAGAATTCAAGCTCGACACGGCCTTCTACAAGAAATGCACGCTCGCCGAAGATGTGCTGATCGCGACATCGAATCGCGTTTCCGACATCGCCATTCGCGAGGCCGCCTATCAGTTCGGTATGATTATGAAGAGCATTAACCCGGACATTGCCAACCGCATTCGCGAGAAGAAGGTTCTCTGTATTTTGATTGGACACGACGAACTCACGTCCGACGTGCCGCAATTTTCCAGCGACAAGACCGGCAAGGAACTCGCCTTCTACAATTGGCGGCAGCGCGGTTTCCTCACCTACAAACACGGCCGACCAACGGTGGTGTTCGCTGAGGAAGACGTGCTGGAATACGAAGGGGGCATGCGGCTGGAAAGCATTCTCATTCACGAGTTCGGCCACGTGATTCACGGAGCCGGCTTCGACAAGGAGTTGCAAGACCGGCTGAGCGAAACATTTCAGCGGGCGCGGTTGAAAGGCATCTGGATGGACGGCCGGGCGGCGCAGAGATACCGCCGTATCAAAAGCGAAACACACGTCAGCCTGTTCGATGCCCTCGTCAAATCGTTCCCCGATCAACCGTCCGCGTTAATCAGAGCGTGTCTCGACGGCGGCGACATTCTCGTCAACGGCAAGCCGACCAATGCGAAAGTCAAAGTCACCGGGAAAGACAAGGTGATCATCGTGTTCGGCGGCGAGAAGGAATGTTACGCCCACAAGAACCGGGCCGAATACTGGGCCGAGGGCGTGCAATGCTGGTACAACACCAACCGCACGATGGACCACGACCACAATCACATCCACACGCGAAAACAACTGAAGGCGTACGACCCGCACCTGGCCAAAATGTGCGAAGACGTACTCGGCACTACCGGATGGCGTTTCGTCTCACCCCGCCAGCGCGCCGGCAAAGCCCACCTGAAAGACTTCGACCCAGCCAAGTCGCCCAAGGTCATCGACCCCGACTTCATCGAAACCGCCGCCTACGACTACTACGACAAATACTGGAAAACCTACTGGCAACGCCTCGCTGAGAAGCACGCGAAGACGGTGGGGACGCCGTGAGGCGTTCAGCGGGGCATCTCAGGATTACGTGTTCACCGTCAAAACAGGCAGGGTAGTGACGTAGGGTGTGTCAAGCGTAGCGCGGACGCACCGATTCAGGCGAGGTTTCCGCCATCATGCGCCGCGTTGTTCGTTGGATTCGTGAAAACGCTGGCTGGGAATTGCGTAAATAAACAGAATCGCGGTGCGTCGCCGCTTCGCTGTGATACACCCTACAGGACTGAACGATCGGGACATTGCGAAATTGTATCGGCGTCGATGGGGAATCGAATTGTTTTACCGACACTTCAAGCAGACGTTCGGCCGCCGCAAACTCCGCAGCCACAAAGCAGAACACGTGCAATGCGAGGCCGATTGGTCGTTGGTTGGTCTTTGGGCGATGTTGTTGTACGCCACGTCCGAACTGCATCGGCTTCACCTTGCACCGCATCGGATCAGCGTTGCACGAGTCCTCCGCGCCTACCGTGTTGCCATGCGGGAGTCCAAGGGCAATCCTGATCCCGGCGAGTCACTGCGCCAGCAACTGCGGCGCGCCGTGATCGACAATTACCAACGGATCAATAAGAACAGCCGCGACTATCCCAGAAAGAAAACCGAGCCGCCACCGAAACCACCCGTCATCCAAGCCGCCACACCCCGGCAGCAACAACTCATCCAAACCATGCGACGCAAACAAAAAGGGTTAACGGCGTAGAGTGGCACTGGCGCACGTTACGAATCGCACAATGTTGATTTAGCCGCGCGATTTGTCCCGTGTGTGCAGGAGGTAGTGGTCCATCGACACGCCCCGCAAGCGGGGCGGCTAAATGCCAGGCACTCGGCAGCAGTCACTTGCCAATGCGGCCGGACTGCAGGTCTTTAACCACTTCGGCCAGCAGCGCTGGGTCGTCGCTGGCGACGACGTGTTTGACGCGGCTTTCGGGGACCTTCATTCTGAGCATCAACTCTTCGGCTCGTTCCCAGAGTCGAATTCGCTTCTTGCCGTCAGCCAGGAAGAGGTCTGTTGCCAACTCGCTCAGCCGTTGGTCGTCAATCTGATCACGGTTCTTGTAGTATCGCGAAATGACCTTTTTCTGGTGGTTTGAGTAGTCGGGCACGCGTGTTTCCTTCCCAGATTGAATGAATCTTCGGCCATCATCTTAAGTTGGTGGCAAAGGTTGTCCAGTCGATTTCTCCGGAAAAGGGCTTTTCCTGTTTCCCCGTTCTTGGTATCAACGCCGCGCACTTCCTGGAAATGGCGTTTAATTCGGCAATTCCCCGACTTAAACGCTCGCCACATACCGTTCCCGTTGTGAAATCATATTGCCTCAAGGGGTAACCATGCGGAAAGCCTTCGTGCTAATTGCCGGTTTCTTGCTGTTGCTCACAACTGTGGGTGGTTGTCAGACATCGGTACCCACATTTGGCCGGGATACGATTATGCCAGCGTTGGGTTTCTCGGCAGTGCCTGGGCAATATGAGCCGGATCTCAGCGACTTGGACGACGAGTAGTTCGTCGTTCTCGATGGGAGACAGAAACGCAGCACATAGCAGGTTTAAGTAGATGAGTCCGCGAGAAATCGGCTGGTGATGACAAAACGGCCGATCTTTGGCCGGCATTCGAGCCGATGTGATGGACTATCAATGCGAAAAGGTCGCACCGTCACGCTCCCACCTTTCCCACCTTTCCAGATACCTGTTTATTCAAAAGAAACAGTGTCATCTCGGCGTCAAGTACTGAGAATCTACAGGTAATGAGACGAACCCATATGATCTGCGGGTTCTCGAAGTCGATTCCGCTTATTTGTGGAATGTTTCTGTTGTTGGCATCCGTCGGCTGCCAGCACCAACAAGCTTCGACACCCTTGTCGCGTCGGCACGAGTTGTTGCAACTTAGGGCGGAGACTTCCAGGGGGTCGGACGACAAGTCTCAAGAGAATTCGGTCACCAGTGCTGAGTTTAATGGCAAAGATGGGGAAATGGCTGCGAATCCCGGTTCACGATGGACCGGCTGGCTCGACCAATTTCCTCGCCCACCGCGAATCCCGCTGCCACGGACCGACATGGGAGGCAGCGACATCGCCGTTCTCGAACCGGGGATGAAATCTGCAAGTGCAGACAATTATTGAAATCGCTCCTTGATCGTGGTGTGCTGCTCCCGACGAGTGGTTTCTGCTGTCTGGTCAATTCCGCCCGATTCAACCTGGCTTTAATACAGCCTTGAATTGGCCGATGTGACCCTGCACGCTGGCCTCTGACTGGCATTGCAAAGTGTGGGCCGCTAGAATGCGCCGTTTGAACGGTTTGTTAATCCCTCCGTCGTCTCAACATATCTTCTCTCGGGCGTGATTTGTCTGGGAGCCTTCGGAACCTGAATCGGAATCGATTTCGGCTCTAAATCGTGTGAGATCTACGCTGGTTCTCCCGTTTTTTTGCGATTGTTCTTGACTATCAGTTCGGGTTTTCGCCGCGGTTGTCGGAGCTTCAGGCCCCGCAGCGGACAGACAGGAGTAAACGGCAGTGCAAGTTGCTATTACGTGCCGACATGGAACTATCTCTGACGGCGTTCGGGGATACATCACCACAAAGTCAGAGAAATTACTGACATATTTCGAGCGAGTTTCAGCGATTCAGGTGACCGTTAGCTTCGAGAAAGATCGGGTCAAGTCTGAGATTCTGGTCGATGTGGAGCATCGTCATGATTTCGTTGCCAGCGACGTGGGCGATGATGTGACGCCAACGTTCGACAAGGCGCTACACAAGATGGAACAGCAGATCAGGAAGTATAAAGAGAAGTTGCAGGATCACCGTCGCGATCTGCCTATGAATGAACTGTCGAGTACCGATGACGTGACGGAAGAGGGCGAGGCAGACAGTTAGTCCTCGCACCGCGTGTTTCGGCAAGCAGTTTTGGAGTTGTTGCTTCGTCGGTGATCGCGGTTGGTACTGTGCTTCGGGTGGCAATCGATGTTGCCATGATATCTTAAACGGGTTTGTGTCGAGAACGACACATCTGCCACAGCTGGCGACGCGACGCCAGCTTGTTATGGCAAAGGAGCGATTTACATGAAGTTGACAGATTTTGTGGTGGCGGATGCTATTCTGCCCAATCTGTCGGTGGACACAAAAGAGGGGGCCATCCGGGCAATGGTGGCCGGCCTGAAGGACAGTGGCAGTATTCCCGCTGAAGAGGAAGAGGGCATTGTTGCAGCAGTCCTCAAGCGGGAAGAGTTGGGGTCAACCGGCATTGGCAACGGTGTCGCCGTCCCACACACAAAACATCCATCGGTCGATCGTCTGGTCGCTACCATTGCCTTGTCGAAAGAAGGTGTGGATTTTGCCAGCTTGGATGGCGAGACGGTCCACATCTTGTTCTTGCTTGTTTCACCGCCGGATCGCCCCGGAGATCATCTGCGGGGCTTGGAAAGCATCTCGCGGCACCTTCGGAATCAGAATTTTTGCAACTTTCTGACGCAGGCGACCACGAGTAAGCAGATTTTAGATCTGCTAAACGAAGCTGACAGCGACGAATTGGAGTGATCCGATTGCGGGTCTCTGTATTTTAGTGCATCCTGTGTTTGTGCTGTCTTTTTCGGTATGAAACCGCTGGTTCTGGCGTACGTGAACGTAGTTATGCACGTAGTGAGCAAAACTCCGGTGTGTCAACAGACAGTCACTGTTAGATTAGAAAACGGGCTGCATTTGCGTCCGCAGTCGCAGATTGCGCAGTTGGCCCAGCAGTTTGACTGCGATGTCAATATTCGAGTCGATAATCGCACGGTCAACGCCAAGAGCATGTTCGACTTGATGACACTCAAAGCGGCACACGGCGCGGAGCTGTGTTTGAAAGCAAGTGGAGTCAACGCCGCCGAGGCAATTCGCCAGCTGGTGGAGTTATTCGAGTCGGATTTTGAGATCGACGACTCGTCCAGTCCTTAATCGGCGGGGTTCGCCGCCACACCGTTACCTCAGTCGCGAGCAATTGTCTGCCCACCGGTTGTCAACGACAATCGGGCAGGCGAAAATCGCGTCGGACGGAGTCTGAATACCGGCTATGCTGATCAAACGCGGTATCGCCGTTTCACCTGGCGTCGTCACGGGAACGGCCCTGCTTCTGGGAAGCGAGGACTTTCGCATTCCGCGGACGGTCGTCTCCGTCGATGCGATCGATACCGAAATCGCGCGTTTTCATAGTGCGCTTGAAAACGTTTGCGAAGAGATTGCAGAGAATCAGCGGCAAGCGGCTGAAGAGCTGGGCAAAGAGTACGGTGATATCTTCGCCGCCCATCTTGCGATGGTTCGTGATCCGAAGTTGACCGAAGAGATCGCAGACTGTATTCGCGGCCGATGTTTCTCGCCCGAATTTGCCACCAGCCGTGTGCTGCGGCACAAAGCCAAGGTGATGCAGAACCTCGGTTCTCATTATCTTGCCGAACGCGCCGCTGATGTGTTTGACGTAGAAAAACGGCTGCTGCGGCATTTACTGGGCAAGCGGCGCGAAGAGTTGACCCAGCTGACCGCCCCGGTGCTCGTGTTGGCGCACAATCTGACGCCAAGTGAAACCGCGAATATGAGCCGCGAATTCGTGCTGGGATTCGCGACCGAAGTGGGCGGCCCGACCAGTCACACGGCCATCATGGCTGGTGCTCTGGAAATTCCAGCCGTCGTCGGGGTCGGTGATTTTCTGTCTGACGTCTCGGGTGGCGACATCGTCATTATCGACGGCAATGACGGCCAAATCATCATCGATCCGGATGAAAAGACGCAGGCGGCATTCCGCGATTCGGAACAAAAACTTCGTACGTTCCTCGAAAGGCTCGAGGGGCTGAAAGAACTTTCCGCCGAAACCCAGGACGGCTGCCAGATCCAGATTCTGGGAAACATCGAGTTTCCCGAGGAAGTGGATCATTGCAACGCACGGGGTGCCGAAGGAATCGGGCTGTATCGCACCGAGTTTCTCTATCTGGAAAAGGATCAGGAACCAACAGAAGAGGATCATTTCGAGGCGTATTGCCGCGTGATCAACGCGTTTCAGGGGCGACCTGTCGTCATTCGCACATTGGACCTGGGTGCCGACAAGGTTCCCACCACGTTCCGCAATCCGTTGCCTGAATCAAGCAATCCCATGCTGGGACTTCGCAGCATTCGTTTGAGCCTGCGAAATCTGGATCTTTTCAAGGTGCAGCTACGGGCGATCCTGCGAGCCGCCACGCGGGGTGACGTGCGCATCATGTTTCCGTTGATTTCATCACTGTTCGAGTTGCGGCAGGCCAAGATGATTCTGGCCGATGTGGCTGAGGATTTGGAAGAGCAGGGGATTGAGTTTCAGCGCGATTTGCCGGTCGGAATGATGGTCGAAGTGCCGGCGGCGGCCCTGTTGGCCGAAGAATTCGCGCGTGAAGTCGATTTCTTTTCGATCGGAACCAACGACCTGATCCAGTATACGTTGGCCGCCGATCGGTCGGATCCGGCGGTTGCCAATCTTTATAGTCCCGGTGATCCGTCAATTTTGCGGCTGATTCGTATGGTACTGGCGGCCGGCTCCGCATACGATACACCCGTAACTGTTTGTGGCCAGATGAGTTCCGATCCGAAATTCATCCCGCTACTGCTGGGGATGGGGCTGAGAAGCCTCAGCGTCACACCGTATATTATCCCCGAGTTGAAAGAGGTTGTCCGTAACATCACAATCGCTCAAGCGGAAGCAGTGGCGGCCCACGCGCTGACACTCGATCTGGCACGCGATGTCGAAAGTTATCTGCGAGGAGAATTGCGCAAGTTGTGTCCCGATTTGGTGCCATGATTGGTTTCTGTTGAATCGGGGGGCCAGAGTCAACAGCCGGAATTCCACTGGCTACTGACTCTTGACTCTCGAACAGTTTGGCGAGTCCGAATGTGTCGGTGAATTTTCGCTGATCATTATTCGAATCGCTGCCATGACGACGGATCCACTACGGACTTTTGATCAAACAGGAAAACACGATAGTACGGTCCCTGAGTGTTTTACGCCGGGGCCGATGGAAACATTCTTAGGTTTGAACAGGGTGCATATTCGTTTCTTGAACGAGGGGCGATCTTCGGTCGTGAATGATCGGAATTTCGCTAAGCCAAACCGCTGTTGTCCTGACGGCGACGGTGGCGTTGCGCATCAGGCAGATTGCACTGATGGTGTTTCCCATGCGGTGCTTCGCGCCGCTGGTGAGCCGCTTTCATCGCAATGGCGACATGGCTCGGGAATTGCCCGGCACGTCGTTGCTGGTTTCGCCTGCGCGGTCGATGAAACGAATTTGCTCGAAATCTTCTTTCATTCGCAATCGGTTTGTGTTGCGGCATTTGCATCAAGGCGCAAATTCAGCGGCAACAACAGTGTGAGAATTCTGCAGGGAGTAACGACCATTGAGTCTTGCTCCGGTCGAACGACCGCACGAGAAACCATCGAGAGAAAGCAGGAAGCCGAGCTGCGCCTGGTTCGTCACCCCAGACGAAAGGGCATTCATGAAAACCGAAATGATGATCAACGTTCTCCAGCCGGAAGAGAGTCGCATTGCGATTGTCGAAGACGGCGTGCTGGAGGAACTTTACGTTGAGCGAAGCAGCCTCGAAAACTATGTCGGCAACATCTACAAAGGCCGCGTAGTCAACATCGAACCGAGCATTCAGGCGGCGTTCGTCGATTTTGGCGTCGGCCGCAACGGCTTCCTCCACGTCAGCGACATCGAGTACCAGTACTACAAGCACCTCGAAACCAAGAGTGACGAGACCGAGAAGCCGAAAGGCAAGCCACGACGGCACAACGAGCGAAATGCCCGTAGCAAGCCGCCCATTCAGGAAATCCTGAAACGCGGCAGCGAAGTGCTGGTGCAGGTCATCAAGGAAGGAATCGGGACAAAGGGACCGACGCTTTCCACCTACATCAGTATCCCCGGTCGGTATCTGGTTCTGATGCCGGGACTGCAGCGGGTTGGTGTGAGTCGAAAAATCGAAGACGACCAGGTCCGCCGCAAGCTCCGCAGCAGCCTGATGGAACTGGAACCACCGCCCGGCCTTGGATTCATCATTCGTACGGCAGGAATCGATCGCACCAAGAAAGACCTCCAACGCGACATGAATTATCTGTTGCGGTTGTGGCGGGTCATTGTGTGGCGAATCAAGAAGATGCCCGCGCCGGTTGATATCTACCAAGACAGCGACATGATCATCCGCACGATACGCGACATCTTCACCAGCGACATCGATGCGGTCTGGATCGACGAACCCGAAGCGTATGAGCGCGCCCGCGAGTTCATGCGAGTCGTCCTGCCGCGACACGTCAATCGCGTCAAACTTTATGAAGGCCGCGCATCGATTTTTCATCGGTACGACATCGAAGCCGAAATCGCACGAATTCAGCAACAGCAAGTCCCCTTGAAAGGGGGAGGGTCGATCGTCATCGACCAGACAGAGGCGCTGGTTGCCATCGACGTCAACAGCGGCAATTTTCGCGTTGATGATAACGCCGAGGAAACCGCGTTTCAGGTCAACATGAAAGCTGCCGCAGAAATCAGTCGGCAAATTCGGCTGCGCGATCTTGGCGGCGTGATCGTTAACGACTTCATCGATATGCGTGAAGACCAGCATCGGCGTAGCGTCGAACGGACAATGCGCGAGGCCGTCCGCCGCGACCGCGCCCGCACCAAGGTGCTACGGATCAGTCCGTTCGGTCTCATCGAGATGACACGGCAGCGAATTCGGCCGTCACTGCGGCGAAGCACCTACGAAGATTGTCCCAGCTGCACAGGCACCGGTCAGGTGAAAACCGGCGAGAGCATGGCCATTGAGGTGATGCGGTCGCTGTTAACGATTGCCTCAAACGAGGGGGTTTCGCGAATTCTGCTCGAAATCCACGAGCGAGTTGCCAATCACCTGAACAACCGTAAGCGTCGCGAGATTGCGAAGATCGAGGAGGAACGTAACGTTTCCATTCTCGTTACCCCTCTTTCCAATGTATCCCCAGATCACCTGAAAATGCGATGCCTCGACGAGTTAGGCAACGATGTCAGGATTTCCTCGTCTGAACACTCGAAATCTAAGTCGTAACCGACTAGAATCAACGATTCTGAAACAGGCTGCCGACCGCATCGTTTGACGTTGGCGGAACGTGTCCCCACAGACGACCAACCGATTTCCAGCACACGAAGAGAAACCATGTTTGCAGTGATTGAAGATGGCAGCCGCCAGTACCGTGTCACCCCCGGCGAAATGGTTACGGTCGATTACCGGGCCGATGCGAAAAAGGGTGATACGCTGACGTTCGACCGCGTGCTTCTGGCCAATGGTGGCGGAGCAAGCGCCATCGGCCAGCCCGTCATCGACGGCGCTTCGGTCGAGGCCGAAGTGGTCATCGCCGAGGAAAAGGGGCCGAAGCTGGAAGTCCAGAAGATTCGCCGGCGAAAAAATTCGCGGCGTCATACCGGTCACCGCCAAAAGCATACCGCAGTGCGGGTGACCACCATCAACGTGCCCGGTCTGGAAATCGTCGAACCACCGCCGACACCCGAACCGGAAGCAGCACCTGCACCTGCCCCAGAGCCGGAAGCTCCAGCCGCTGAGGCAACTGCGGATTCGGAAGCCGAGGCCCCTCCGCCCGAAGCCGGCGAATAGTCCGCCGTCGAATCTGATTCGACGGCTTGGGTGCCACTGGCGTGTCGCCAGTGCATCGCGGTGGCAGATGCCGATTCGCTGGTACACACATCGACGGCAGATTGAAAAACGTCGGGCGTGCCATGGCAGATCATCCTTTCGACCTGGAATCTGTCCGTCGGCAATTTCCGGCGCTGAACCGAACCCACAACGGCCGGCCCGTCATCTTTTTCGATGGGCCAGCCGGCAGTCAGGTTCCCCAATCGGTTGCCGATGCAGTCAGCCGCTGCCTGTTGGAAACGAACGCCAATCATGGCGGACCGTTTGCTACCAGTCGTGAGAGCGACGCGATTCTCGACGAAGCACACCGCGCGGGAGCTGATTTTCTCGGAGCGTCCGATCCGGACGAAGTATCGTTCGGCGCCAACATGACCACCATTACGCTCGGCCTCAGCCGCGCGCTGGCAAAAACGTGGCAACCGGGCGATGAAATTCTCGTCACCCGACTCGACCACGATGCCAATGTCACGCCGTGGACGCTGGCCGCCCGGGATGCCGGCGTAACTGTCAAACACGTCGAGTTCGATCACGCCGACTGCACGCTGGATATTGAGGACTTCGAGGCGAAGCTGACCGACCGCACCCGTCTCGTCGCCGTTGCGTATGCATCGAACGCCGCCGGAACGATCAACCCAATTACCGAAATCGTCAAGAAGGCGCACGGCGTGGGAGCGTTGGTCTTCATCGACGCAGTCCACTTTGCCCCGCACGGATTGATCGACGTGGCGGAACTCGACTGCGACTTTCTCGGGTGTTCGGCGTACAAGTTTTTCGGACCGCACGTCGGCATGCTGTGGGGACGCCGCGAATTGCTGGAGTCGCTGACGGCGTACAAACTACGGCCCTCGACGAATGAACTGCCCGGCAAATGGATGACCGGCACGCAGAATCACGAAGGAATTGCCGGCGTCCTGGCGGCGATCGACTATCTGGCCGATGTCGGCCGAGCGATCAACCCCGCGGATTCTCGGCGAGAATCGCTACAGACTGCGTTTGCTGCCATCGGCGAATATGAACGGGAACTCTGTCATCGACTGTTGGCAGGGTTAGCCGAGTTGCCAGATGTTTGTGTCCACGGAATCACGAATTTGGCGCAATTAGACGAGCGCGTGCCGACCGTCTCGTTCACGCACCGAAATCGAGCGCCGCTGCAGATTGCCGAACGGCTCGCCGAGCGGGGCATCTTCGTCTGGCCGGGCAACCATTACGCGCTGCCGTTCACCGAAGCGTTGGGACTGGAGCCAGGGGGCACGCTGAGAGTCGGCTTGCTGCATTACAATACGGCCGAAGAAGTCGACCGATTGCTGGCCGAACTGGCGCAGCTGTAAAGTCCGCGACGTTCCTACGCTTTTTGGTAGTGGATCACTTTGGGAGGTATTGTCAAAACTTGTGTTCTTGAAGAGTTGAGAAAAAGCGGGGTATCCTGCTGAGGTAACCACACTTCAGCGGCCCGATAGGGGCACAAGGACACGCCATGAGCAAGATTACTACA
>Ga0114993_10001227_pt1 | contig 29374 bp, 27 predicted proteins | sample ArcticOcean_MG_C_FD_87042 | JGI IMG/M metagenome (GOLD analysis project Ga0114993, IMG submission 87042) | Marine microbial communities from western Arctic Ocean - ArcticOcean_MG_CB2_150 | ecosystem: Environmental > Aquatic > Marine > Oceanic | place: Arctic Ocean: Canada Basin | collected...
CACCGGTGTATTACCCCAGCCGCGTCAAATGCTGTGGCTTTCCCATTGTCATGATGAATAAAACCGCTTCGCTGGATATGTCGGGCAACGCCCTGCTGGATGCCATTGAACATGGCGCAGACGTTGTGGCGACCGGGTGTCCGCTTTGCCACTTGAGCCTGGACTCCTACCAACCGGAAATCGAAATCCTGCAAAAAAATAACAACTCCATCCCCGTTTTGCACCTACCCCAATTGGTTGCCCTGGCACTGGGTTATTCCCCCGATGAACTGGGCATGAACAAACACATCGTCTCCACCCTCAAAATCAACGAGATTTTATCTGCTAAAGCATAAGTTTTCCACGCGCTAGCCACTAGGCCCGGCGAACCGCCGGTGGTGCAGTGGGTCTACTTGATGCTATCAATGCTCTAGAGTAGCAACCTGGACCAAGAAAAAGGTTTGTGCAGATTGCAAAAAAGGCGTCCGGTCATCCATTTGGCTTGCCAGTATCCGGGACCGGTGATAGTCTTTTATTTGATCAAATGAGATCATTAATGTTCCCATAAAAGGGTCCAGATGCCTTTTCTTTCTACAACCCTCCGGTTTTATGTAATCGCCATCCTTATGTGCCTGTCACTGGTTTCAACCTCTTCAGGCGGCGAATCCCGCAAGGTAGAAAAAATGATCGAAGCATCCGAGTCCCAAACGGGGAAGGAGTCGCTGTTGGGGAATAGCGGTGCCCTTGTAAAAAGAGGGAAAGCGCTTTATCACAAATTTTGTATTCATTGCCATGGAGCGAAGGGCAACGGAAGGGGCAAGGCCTCTTATTATCTATTCCCCAAACCCAGAAACTTAAACCTGGGAATTTTCAAATTCCATTCCACCAGAACCAATGCCCTCCCGCTCAACGAAGACCTTTATCAAACTATTCAAAACGGAATTCCCGGGACCGCCATGCCGGCCTGGGGAGATATTTTTAGTGAAGAGGAAATTCATTCCCTGGCAGAATTCATTAAAACTTTTTCCAGACGCTTCAGCATGGAGAGTCCCGACCACAAAATGCCCGTCAGCCTGGAGCCTCCTTTCGACAAGTTATCCATAGCCAACGGAAGGATCATGTATAGGCAACTGAGGTGTGGCGGATGCCATGGGAACGAGGGCGATAGCGAAGACCGCCTTTCAGGTTCTATTCAAGAGTTTGGCGGTAACCTGTCCTTCGTTTACGACCTGCGTCGGGCCGACCAGTACAAGGCCGGGGCAACAGGACCCGATATCTACCGGACCCTTATCACCGGATTGGACGGTTCCCCGATGAATGCTTACGAATACCTGAGTGATGGAGAGCGGTGGGACCTGGTTCATTATTTACAATCCCTTTTTGTCATACAAGCTTCCAAACCTGCACTTACCGACCGGCAAATATATTCACAAACCATTGAAAAGGAGATCGACCTAAAACCCGATAGCCCAATCTGGAACGGCGTGGCTTCTTTTGAGATCAACCTGACCCCTGTGAGAGCCCGTAAAAATCCTATCACCCGGTTGACCGTTCAATCCGTTCACAATGATAAAGAAATTGCCTTTCGTCTGGAATGGGAGGACCCCAAACCCAATGGTGCCGTTAACGACACCTATTTGGACCAGAGTGCGGTTCAGTTTGCCCTCAATCAGGATAATATTTTAGAAGGTCCTTTTTTCGGGATGGGGGAGAGAAACAAACCCGTCAATATCTGGCATTGGAGAGCGGACGTGCGGCAGAGGATTTATAATGGCGAAAATCTCAAACCAAATCGGTCTCACTCCATTTTGCACCCGTCAAGCGGATTACTACTGAATCCATTCACAGAGTCCTCCGTCGAAGAAATAAACTCCGAGGGGTTTGGATCACTTAGCATTCAACCTGTGGAAGACCAGCAGGTACAAGGTATGGGCCAATGGAAAAATGGCCGCTGGAGTGTGGTGTTTTCACGTGACAAAAAAACCACAAGCAGATGGGACATTAAATTTTCAAATGGGAAACCGGTTTTGCTGGCTTTCGCCCTTTGGGATGGTGACAACAAAGATAAAAACGCCAACAAAATGGTTAGTTTCTGGAATATATTGATTTTAAAATAAAAACTTATGAATCACCGCTTATCGGGGGCAGAAAAACTTTATCAATTTTTTTTTATCGTGGGGATCAGCCTCTTTTTTCCTTTTTCAATAAGCCAGGCTAGTGAAAAGGGAAACCCGGTACTGATTCCCTCGGGTGAATTTTTCATGGGAACGGAGGATGGAACGGAATCCGAGTTGCCTATTCACAAGGTGTACTTGAAGGCATTCAAAATAGACCGATATGAAGTGACCAATTTGCAGTTTGAAACCTTTGATCTTGACCACACCCGTAGTGCCGCTTCCGCTTGCGATCAATGCCCTGTTACGCTGGTTACATGGGTGGAGGCCAATAATTATTGCAAACATCAGGGTGGTCGTCTTCCCACAGAAGAGGAGTGGGAACGAGCCGCTAGAGGGCCTGAAGAGTTTTCCTATTCCTTCGGACAGAAGGGGGATATTTCCAAAGCCAATTATGGGAACGAATTTAATGCGGGTGCCAAACCCGTCCACTCCTTTCAACCTAATGGTTTTGGCTTATACAATATGAGCGGAAATGTCTGGGAGTGGGTGCACAATTGGTTTTCATTCTACCCTCAACCATCGGCGCCTGCCGTTAGAGACAACAAAAAGTCAGGGGAAAAACTTCTTCGCGGGGGAAGCTGGTACAATAAGGCTTATTACGTACATGCTGGAATGCGCTTCACTTTGAAACCCGGGACCAGGTTGAACTCAGTCGGTTTTCGTTGCGCCCGTGAGGCCGGGTGAATCTTTTGATTCCTCGTCCACATTAATTTAATTTTTAAAACAAGTGCTGCAAGTGTCCAATTTAAAAATTCCTTCTTCATGGGACCTCCCAGAAAACCAGGCTACACTGGAAGAGATATACTTGAACCGAAGAAGCTTTCTTGAGCAAATAGGGGAGGTGACGGTTGGTGCCCTGGTGCTTTCCGCGCTTCCAGGTTTCCTGGCGTCGGCACAGGCTTCCGAAGCTGGGTCTCAAAATTCCACAGGGGGCGGCTCGAAAAAGGAGGAGGTTCCACCGAATTTTCAAAATCGCATAACTCCGGAAAACCTGGTCACACGTTACAATAATTTTTATGAATTCAGCACCAACAAGGCAAGCATATGGCATCTAGCCAAAAAATTGCCCTTGGAAAAATGGACCCTGAAAATCTCTGGACAAGTCGCAAAACCACGAACGCTTGACTTGGAAAAATTATTGCGGGGGATATCGTTGGAACAACGTGTCTACAGATTACGATGTGTTGAAACCTGGTCGGCAATTATCCCATGGACTGGTTTTCCCCTTCGCGATCTGATCAAGGCATTGGATCCGCTTTCAACCGCACGCTATATCAAGTTCCAGACGTTTCTCGATCCTAATGCGGCGGCAGGTCAAAAAGAGCGGTTTTGGGAGCCTTGGCCCTATACCGAAGGATTGAGCATGACCGAAGCGATGCATCCTTTGGCATTTTTGGCTGTGGGCATCTATGGGCATCCCCTTCCACCCCAGAATGGAGCTCCCATTCGTCTAGTAGTTCCCTGGAAGTACGGATTCAAGAGCATCAAATCCATCGCTTCCATGGAGTTTGTCAGCGAGGCTCCCAATACGTTCTGGCAGACCGTCGCTCCATTGGATTATGATTTCTGGTCCAACGTTAACCCCAGCGTTTCCTATGCCCGCTGGGACCAACGCTATGAAACCCCACTCGGTAAAAACCAAAAAGTAAACACTCTCCTTTACAATGGTTATGCTCGCGAAGTTGGCGACATGTATTGAGAGGATCAAAAAATCAATCCGGCTTGTGCTTGGTGATCGGCGGCTTGCAGAACTTTTCTATATCTTCCGGCCGGGCCCGAACAGCCTTCACCCGCCACTCACTTGTGGGATGGGAAATACGCGCCCAGAAGTCCCCTAATCGTCCCATATCCCAATTTGAAATACGGAGTGGCCCCCAATATTTTTGCAACCGCTCAAAAAGCAGGTTGTTATGAAAGTTGATCATTTGCTTGCTTTTCACCACCCGTTCCAGCAGTGGATAGAAATCTCGCCCATGAATAGCGATACCATTCAATTTCAGCCCACGCAAAATTTTCAACCCGGAACCTGAAATCATTTTCAGGCGTAATACACCACTTTTCCGGAAAGAAGGGACGGGCCATTGTTCTTCCGCCAAAGGGGCGGCCACCTGATAATCTCCCACCGGCACACCCTCGTTCTCAATCGAGCCTAGGAATTTTTCATCCAATTTTCCCTTGGCTCCCACACCCAAAAAGCAAAGTCTTTCAAGTTGAATGCTCTTGATCTTCAAAGACAAATCGCCCGGAAAATCGGTTTTCCCCGTTAGCCGGACAACAATTTCCCCTCCCAGGCAAGCGACTGGATTCATGCTAGCAATAGATAAAACCGTCAATACAATCACTATCGACTTGAAAAGCATCGTCAAGTCATCCTCCGCGGATTAATCTTCACAACATTGAAAAATTTCCTGTTGTTATCTATATTCAATTTTCTTTTTCAATGAAAATAAAATTTTTCTTAAATGCATTCGATGAAATTTTCAATTCCACCGAATCACCCTCAACAGTTTTTTCTGGAAGATGGCCAGGTTTTGCCGACCCGGGCAAACCCGATAAAATTTGGTCCAGATAGGAGGATTTAATGGCAAAACTGGCCTTTTTAGAAGGTTCCTCCAGTCGTGTAAAATTCTTTTTTGCGAAGCGAGGGGTAAGCACCATTCCTATCACCTGGCCCCACTTATTTAAAAGCGGCCCACCGCTGTGATTCCTTTTGACCTGCAAATCGAGCTTAAATACTTTTGTACTTTTCTCCTCCCCCACGTTTTTTTTAAGAATGGTTCCTTGGAATAAGGGCGTGTCAGGATCTGATAATTTGGAAAAATCTACTGTGTAAACCGAGTCTCCGACTTCAAGGCGAGAATCATCTCCAAGATACAAAATTTGCGAGGATTTGTTTTCAGGATTGGTCAATTTCAACACGGCAATATCATAAATTACAAATTTCTTGACCAACTCCAGCGGTGCCGTAGTGCCATCCATGAACCTTGCCCGAAATTTCTTAGCATCCCCCAATACATGATAGGGGGTAATGATCTGTCCGACATTTCCGATCTGAAAACCAACGCCGGTAGTTTGCCACCCGAGATCAGCATGAAGTTGATTACCAATTCCAAAATCTTCAGGGGTTAACCTCAGGTCTTTATAGGCCTTTTCCAGATTTCTTCGAACGATGGTTAAATTTTTCTTTGCCTGCTCATCCCTGCGGTTCCGGTAATGTTTTTCCGCTTTTCTGAAATAATCGATTGCCTCCACGCCTTGTCCCCTGGAAAAATAGAGAACGCCCAAGGCATGGTGAGCCTCCGCAAAATCCTGTCTGATCTTCAAGGCTTGAAGATAGGCCTGTCGAGAGGCTTCTGAATTTCCGTCAACAGAAAGGTCAAATCCTTTCCGATACAAATCTTCTGCGGTACTGGCCTCGCCGATCCCTCCAACAAATATCAAACCAGACAGCAAAACAGACATTAGTAGATTTCCCTGTCTGATTGTAACCATGAGGGTATCAAACTCCCTGAGAGAGTGAGAACACAATAAAATAGGCTTAATGAACTGTGGCCGACAGATCAAACTTGGAAAGCCATGACCTACTTTCACAAACAGTGCTCAACTACTTTTAAAAATATGTTCTGTCAAAATTGTTACATTTTCTCCAAACTCTTTCAAGCCATCTGTGCCGTGATATTTAACCTTACCATCGTGCCTCAGTTATATCTTCTTCATTAACTTTTACCCGTACCGGGCATGAAATTTATGGTTGGTGATACCACGCATGCCCCGCATGGAGTAGAAGCGGGTATATCTGTGGTTTCTGAGTTTGCTTTGATTGAGTTGTTTCGCCGAACAGGTTAATATCCTCTGGTTACTGATTTAAGAGGCGATGGTTTGGCGACTTCATTCAAAAGGCAGGTTTCTGTTCTGGCAACGGGTGCTGTGATTTTTCTGACGATACTCATCATGCCAACTCCTGCAGGTTTAACACCTGAGGGACAACGCATGCTGGCGGTGACCGCGCTCATGGCCATCTGGTGGATCGGTGAGGGCACTGCGATTGCTGTGACGGCCCTGTTACCACTGGTTTTATTCCCCTTGTTGGGCATCCTGCCCAGCAAACTGGTTGCACCCAATTATGGCAACCACCTGATCTTTTTATTTCTCGGCGGATTCATGATCGCTCTCGCTTTGGAAAAATGGAATTTTCACAAGCGTCTAGCGTTATGGATTATTTTGGCAATTGGCACTCAGCCTCAGCGTATTGTTTTGGGATTCATGACTGCCACGGCTTTTATGTCGATGTGGATTTCCAACACCGCTTCGACCATGATGATGCTCCCGGTTGCCATGGCGGTGGTGCGGCAAATTGCGCTGGACGCGTCTTTGAACGGAGAAAAAAATGATGCAACACGCCAAACCATAGAGAATGGATTGGGGCTCGTTTTCATGCTGGCTTTGGCCTATTCCGCCAGTATCGGCGGGGTGGGCACTCTTATTGGTACGGCGCCTAATATTGTTTTTGCCGGTTTTTATAAAAATTTGTTTCCTGAAAATCCGGAAATTACTTTTTTCCAATGGATGGTGCTGGCGATTCCGGTAGTGGTGGTTTTTATTCCCATTGTATGGGTGTATTTATGCCGCTTTGTTTCCCCCATTCGGCTGGGCAGTATTTCCGGCGGAAGTCATACAATCATTCAACGGGAACTCGATGATTTAGGCTCCATGAACCGTGCTGAAAAAATCGTGGCGGCGGTATTCTGTCTGACTGCTTTTTTATGGATATTTCGCAAACCCATTGCACTTGGGGAATTTGTAATCCCCGGTTGGTCGGGACTGTTCGGGCATCCAAAATTCTTGCACGATTCCACCGTAGCCATGGCAATGGGTATTTTGCTCATGCTTATTCCGGTTAATGGGGTAAAAGGGCTGGTTATAAATGGAAAAAGGGAGTGGTTTGCCCTGGACTGGCATACGGTGCAGTCAAAAATTCCCTGGGGAATTTTGCTTTTGTTCGGTGGTGGTTTTGCACTGGCAGGTGGTTTTGGTGCAACCGGACTCGATAAATGGATAGGCGACAAACTCACGGGTGTTTCTGCCTGGCCCTTGTGGGCGGTGGTACTCACCATTTGCCTTGCTGTGACTTTTTTGACTGAGCTGACATCTAACACAGCTACCACAACCATGATCCTTCCCATCCTCGGTATGGCGGCCGTTGCGGCGACGGTACACCCGTTATTTTTTATGTTGCCGGCAACGCTTGCCGCCTCGTTTGCGTTCATGTTGCCGGTGGCGACCCCTCCGAACGCCATTGTGTTTGGTAGCGGTTGGGTGAGCGTTCCTCAAATATCTCGTGCTGGTTTTGTCCTCAACTTTATTGGCGCGGGCATTGTGACCTCTGCTGTTTTGCTTGCAGTAAATAGCCTATTCCTTTGAATTATTTGGGGTAAGACTTATTGGAATAAAGGGATTTTAGGTTGTTGCTTTAAGGCTGGCAAACTGGTATTTAGTGGTGTCATGGACCCAGCCAATTTCGTACATCTTCACCTGCACACTTCTTATAGTTTGCTGGACTCTTCGATCCGACATTCTGCCTTGTTTAAAAGGGCGCAAGAGTTTGGCATGCCTGCTGTCGCAATGACCGACCATGGCAACATGTTCGGGGCGGTGGAATTTTATAACGCCGCCAGAAAACATGGCATCAAGCCGATTATCGGGTGCGAAGTGTATGTCGCACCTGAGAGCCGCCACGAAAAAACCTCCAAGGACAATCTCCGTGACGCGTCTTACCACCTCATTCTTCTTTCTGAAAATGAAAAGGGTTATAAAAACCTTTTGAAGCTGGTGACCAAAGGATATCTGGAGGGGTTCTATTACAAGCCGCGCATTGACAAGGAACTGTTATCGGAATATTCGGAAGGCTTGATTGCCTTGAGTTCCTGTGTTCGTGGGGAGGTCGCCCATAACGTGAACCGGGAGAATGTTCCTCGTGCGATCAAGGTGGCCGCCCAGTATGCGGAGATCATGGGCGGGGATAACTTTTTTCTCGAACTGCAAAACCACCAACTGGAAAACCAGGACAGGATCAACAAGGAAATCATCGGTATCGGTAAAAAGCTGGGGCTCCCGGTGGTGGCCACCAACAATTGTCACTATATTGACCGGGAGGACTTCCGGGCGCATGAAATTTTGTTGTGCCTTCAAACGGGAAAAACCATCAGCGACCCTTACCGCATGCAGTATCCCGCAGATGAGTTCTATTTCAAATCGCCAAAAGAAATGATCGCCCTGTTCAAGGAAACCCCCGAGGCGATTGAGAATACCTTGAAAATTGCCGAGCGGTGTGAACTGGAGCTGGAGTTTGGCAAGCTCAACTTACCGGAATACCCCATCCCGGAATCTTATACCCTCGAGACTTATCTTGATGAACGCTCCCGTGAAGGTTTGAAAAAGAGGTTTAGCGAACTGGCGGGGCGGAAGATTGAATTTGACCGGGAAATTTATGAAAAGAGGTTGGACCGGGAACTGGGGATTATCAATAAGATGGGGTATCCCGGCTATTTTCTCATCGTGTGGGATTTCATTCACTACGCCAAGAAAAATGGCATTCCGGTCGGGCCTGGTCGCGGTTCTGCGGCGGGCAGTGTGGTGGCTTATGCCCTCGAAATTACCGATATTGATCCTCTGCAATACGGCTTGCTGTTTGAACGGTTCCTGAATCCTGAGCGGATCAGCATGCCGGATATTGATATCGATTTCTGCATGGATGGGCGGGACGAGGTGATCAAATATGTCACCGAAAAATATGGCGGCAACCAGAACGTCACCCAGATCATCACATTTGGCAGTATGAACGCAAAGGGCGTCATCCGCGATGTTGGGCGGGTTTTGGATATGCCCTATGGCGAGGTCGATAAGTTGGCAAAACTGGTTCCCAACAAGCTGAACATCACTCTTAATGATGCGTTCAAGGAAGAAAAGCAATTTGACAAATTGCGCAAGGAAAACACAAATGTAGATGAACTGCTGAATATCGCAAAAAATCTGGAAGGTTTACAGCGTCACTGCTCGACTCACGCAGCGGGTGTGGTCATTTCATCCAAAGCCCTTACAGAGTTTTGTCCGCTTTATAAAGGCGGTAACGACGATGTGGTGACTCAGTATGCTATGGGCAGTGTGGAAATGCTGGGCCTGCTGAAGATGGATTTTCTAGGGTTGAGAACTCTGACGGTGATTGACAATGCCTTAAAGATGATTAAACAGTCTCAAAATGTCGAGTTGGACATTGGTGCTATTCCCCTGGATGATCCTGCTACCTTTAAACTCCTTTGCGATGCAAAAACGCTAGGGGTCTTTCAACTGGAAAGTTCGGGTATGCGCGACCTGCTTAAAAAATTAAAGCCGGACGATTTTGAGGACATCATTGCGCTTTTGGCTATGTACCGGCCGGGTCCTTTGGAAAGCGGCATGGTTGATGATTATGTCAAGCGCAAGCATGGAACGATGGAGGAAAAATATGACCTGCCGCAGTTGGAGTCTATTCTCAAGGAAACGCATGGAGTCATTTTGTATCAGGAACAGGTAATGAAAATCGCCAGTGTGTTGGCTGGGTTCAGCATGGGCGATGCAGACTTGCTGCGAAGGGCCATGGGCAAGAAGAAAGCGGAGGAGATGGCCGCCCAGCGCGAAAAGTTTATGACAGGGTCGCAGGAAAAAAAGGTCGATGGAAAAAAATCTAAAAAGATTTTTGACCTGATGGAAAAGTTTGCTGGATATGGATTCAATAAATCGCATAGTACGGCGTATGCACAGATCTCTTATCAGACGGCGTATCTGAAAGCTCATTACCCTCTGGAATTTTTTGGTGCCTTGATCACCAGTGATATGGATAACACGGATAAGGTGTTGCGCTATATCCACGATTGCCGGGAAATGAAAATTACCGTGCAACCCCCGGATGTGAACCTGAGCCAGCGAAGCTTCTCAGTATCCGACAATAAGCTGGTCTTTGGTTTAGGTGCCATTAAAAATGTCGGAGGCAAAGCCATCGATAATATTATCGAGGCCAGGCAAGGGCTGGGTCAGTTCACATCAATGGAACAATTATGTGAGAATGTGGATATGCAGTTGGTCAACAAGCGGGTTTTTGAAGGTTTGATCAAAAGCGGTGCCTGCGACTCCTTGGGACGAAGCCGGGCAGGGATGATGAAGGAATTGCCAGCCTGTATGGAGCGGGGGCAGGGTAAACAAAGAGACGAGCAGTTGGGACAGTCCAACATGTTCGATTCGTTCGATGTTGAGGAAGAGAAACAATCTGACGTCACCGTTGAAGAATGGAGCGATGCGGATCGGCTCAAGTTAGAAAGGGAAAGTATTGGGTTTTATATTACCGGCCATCCTCTGGATGGATTTACCCGAGAGTTGTCCTGGTTCACCGATGCGACTTCAGCCTCCGTAGCAGAAGCAGGGAACGGAAAATCCGTTAGTTTGGCGGGAATCCCAATTAAGCATCTGCCTAAAACTACCCGCAAGGGCGACAAGATGGGTATCATCACCCTTGAAGATTTGCAGGGGTCTGTTGAGGTGATCCTCTGGCCCGAAATTTATAGCCAGGTCCTGGATCTTTTGTTGGCAGAAGAGCCGCTTCTTGTAAAAGGTGAAGTGGACTCTGAAGGCAACATGCCAAAAGTTATTGCGAAATCGGTTTTTCCGCTTGCTCAGGCGAAACAGCATCATCACGGCCGAGTCTTGATTCATTTCAGGACACTGGGATTGGAGCGCGAAACCCTGATGGCGGTAAAAGGGATTCTCGCTTCCCACAAGGGCACTAACGACACTCGACTGCATTTCATCTTTCCGGATGACAAGGAGCGTGTGGTCACGGTGGCGGAGGAACTGCGCATTCAACCTTCTGATGAAGTGATTGAGCAGATTCAGGCTCTTCTGGGGGAAGACGCCATTTTATTTGAATAGCAGGAATGCGTCGTGAAAATTTTTATTCTTCCGGCCATTGCACAGGTGTTCCCGACTGGGATTGGGTTTTTCTGCCGATCACCGCAATTACGGATTGCGTGTTCTTGGGATGAAAAGGAATTTTCAAGAGTTCACCATTTTTAGCGGTGATTTCTAAAATTGTGGTTTTAGGGATTCCCACAAGCAGGCCGGGAAGGAACAGGGCAGTAGTTACCCGCGTGGATTCAACATCATTCCAGGCAATGGCGGTTTGGGATTGAAACAGAAAATGCCAGCGGGAAAAATGCATGGCCACTCCTTTTTTGCTCAGGGTCGTGAAAAATTTTCTCGTAAAAAGCTCGCGAACCGAAAATAAAACCTGCAAAACCCTTCCCAGTCCCCACAGCATAAAAATGCACCCGCTGATAACCATGAAAAGTGTTGCCGCTGTTCCATGGCCGGAAAACAAGAAAACTATCAGGAAATAGGCCACAATCAGAATGAACAGGAGAATCGGGGACAAAATGAAAGCGCTGTAGAGCCTCATTCCGTATAGCGGCAGGCCTGCTGGAAGGGCCACGGTCACCCCCGATCCTGCATCCAGCAAGGCTGAAGCCTTTGCCTGCTCTTCATTTTGCGTGATGAAGTCTAATCCGATGGCGTAATCGGATTGCGCCCATTCTACCTTGCTCATATCTTTTTGGGAGTTGGTCAGGGGTTTGTGCGATAATGCCTTTCCGCTTTTAATTATGGGTTTTTATATTACAGGAAATATGGAAATTACGGAATTCTCATTAAAATATTTTACAGATGTCCTGCCTAACGGCTTGACAGTGGTGACGGTGGAAATGCCGCATATTCACACCATGGAAGTGTCGATGTTTGTCCGAGCCGGTTTGCGCTTTGAAAATGAGGAGAACAATGGAATCTCCCATTTCCTGGAACATATGCTATTCCGGGGTAACCGGAAGTATCCCGATTCGATCTCCCTGAATATGGAATTCGAGAATATCGGTCGGGATCTTCGTGCCTCCACTCTTGGGGAATACACGCAATACGGGTTCAGCCCGCATATCTCGCAATTGGAAAAAGGAATGGAAATCTTTTCCGAGTTCTTTTATTCCCCGACATTTCCAGAGATTGAACTTGAGCGCGGAATTATTCTTGAGGAGTACTATGAGGACCTCAACGAAGAGGGCGTGAATGTAGACATCAACAACCATGCATGCAAACTGCTTTATCCTGGAACGCCGATGTCCTGGCCTACCATTGGGACGGAAGAGACGATTAAAAAGATTACTGTGGAAATGTTGAGGGATTACTACAATGCCCATTATGTTCCCGGCAACATGGTTCTGTCGATGGCGGGGCCCATTGAGCATAATCGCAATCTTCAATTATCAGAAAAATATTTTTCCACTTTTTCTAATGGTGTGGCACCGATTTCAAAAAACCATTTTGTGGGAAGTATTTCCGATGAACAGTCCCGGCCACAGTTTCTTTTCCAGCACGATTCAGACAGCCAGGTCGAACTGCAAATTTGTTTTCGATCCTGTTCTTACAATCATGAGGATTTTTTGACTCTAGGGCTGATCAGCCGGGTCTTTGATGATGGTTTTACCTCCCGACTACAGAGAGTGCTTAGGGAGGAGCGCGGCCTGGTTTATTCGGTGGAATGCCGGGCAACCAGTATGTCGGATATTGGCACGATGGACTTTGATGTAACGGCGCGGTCGGAAAAGCTCATTGAGGTTACAAAAGCCCTCCTCCATGAGATTGAAAAATTTACCAGCCTGGGGCCTTCTGATGATGAAGTTGCGCATGTGAAAAAACGTTATATGTTTGATCTGGATTCAGAGTTGGACGATCCTTACAAACAGGTGATACGTTATGCCTTTCCTTACCTTTATTCAGAAGAGATGTCCCTGGAAGAAGAACGAAACCGGATCCTGGCAATCTCGAAAGAAAAAATCACTGAGGTTGCCCGCCGGACTTTTGTTCCGGAAAAACTGAGCCTGATTCTGGTTGGTCCTTATACCCCCGAATTGAAAAAAGAACTTGAAAACCTGATCGAAAATTATTAATCCTGATTCTCTTCCCATGACTGAAAAAAGAATGAAGCCATTTGGCTTGCGGGTGGTAGTTGCGCTATGGGTGCTGTTCATCTCTGCCTGCGGCGTGAATGTTGAAGATTGTCTGCAGGATGAAAGTTGTGGCCCTGTTATACAAGTGACCAGCCATGACGGAGCCTTGCCGGCAGATCCCTATGATCCTTTTTGGGACGGAGGACCTGTTTCAGTCAAGGTGGAACTCGGACCGCAGATGATCACAAATCCGAAATGGCCGAATCCTTCCACGAGGGAAGTCGCGGTGCGTGCCGCAAAAAATAATTCGGACATAGTCATCATGCTGGAATGGAATGACACGACCCGGGATAGTAACTTTGACCATTCTGCGTTATATGTCGACCGGGCAGCGGTGATGTTTCCGGTTACTGCCAATAAGGAGGCCCCATCGATAACGATGGGCGAGGCGGGAAAGCCCGTCAATATCTGGCAATGGAAATCGGTGGGCGGAGAAAGGGGGCAACCCGGAGTGAGAGACAATCCCAACTCCCAGCTTATATTTCAAACTATTGAGGATTTAAACGCGGAAGGTTTCAGCACTCTGACCGATCAACGCCAGCAGGATGTAAAAGGCGTGGCAGTGTGGAAAAATAATAGGTGGCGCCTGATTTTCAACCGCTCTTTAACCAATACCAATGCCAATGATGTTCAGTTTAAACAATCGGTTTTAATGGCCATCGCAGTCTGGAACGGTTCTAATAAAGAATTGAATGGGCAGAAAGGAATCGCAGGCTGGCTACTTTTAAAACTGGGTTAGAACGTCAGCGGTTTGCCACTTCTGCGCCATATTTTTTTTCAAGGTTGGTTTGAAACTTCTTCCATGGAGCTTGCAGGGCGGGAACGAGTTTTTCTTTTAATTCATTTGGGACGTAGTTGATTTTATCCACCGGCCAGCCTTCTACATTTTTCACGTCCAGATTTTCTTTCTTGTACGGGATTTGTAGAGCCTCTTCAAACCCATAAACCAAGGCGCTTGAATATACTTTATGATATTGCTCTTCAACAATTTCTTCCGTTTTCATTCCATTTATAAACTTCTCGAACAGATCCTTTATGATGGGTTTCGCGTGTTCAATGAAATCCGGAGTCAATGCGGAATATAAGGTGAAGTAAGTAATGAGAACATCCTGTAGCAGAAATTTTAGTTCTGCAATTTCTTTTTTTGGCGGTCTGATGTTGATGTTCAACAGTTCTTTGAGGACTTTAATATTGCGGATCATGTCGTAGATGATCGACTCTTCCCAGGTTGCTTCATTCCACACAAAAAAGGTACGCACAAATTTAGCTTTTCCCGTGTTGTCCCACATTTGCAGGGCTGTGGTCGGTCGTTCATTGTTGGAGTAGGGGATTGACTCTCCCCAACGCGGATCCACCAGGTTCAACCCATAGCGTTTAAATGTCGTGCAACATGTCTGCTGGTAGATCTCCATCAAACACTCAAAGTTTTCTACTCTATCAAGAGGACTGTTTTGTGGCAGGTTGACGATGGAATACAGTCGGACCACATTTGTTTTGGCCTGTCCATCATCCAGGCCAACCATGTAGGAGCCTCCCCACATGCCGGCGGTAATGGGAACACTGACCTTATGCTGTTGCTTCATCTGCAGGGAAACGGACTCACCAATGACCTTGAAAAGGTTGTGCAGGTAATAAAGGTTTACCCGATTGTCTTTGGGATAAAGATGCCCCGGTAGAATTTTATATTGCATATTGTACGTGAGGTTGTAAATCACCCCAGCCCCTCTTCAAAAAGAGGGATCCATTAAAGCTCCCCTTTCTACGAAGAGGGTCGGGGGGATTTGATTTTCCTGTTTTCCTGAGCAAGTTATTGTACCCCTGCGGGATATGCGTGATGTCTCTCTTCACTTGTCTTCATGCCCTGCAAGGGTAAAGGTTGATGAAAAATATAACGCACGCTGGCCTAGTTGTCAGTTACTGCGCCTTTGCTGGCTGAGCCCACAAGTTTGGCGTATTTAGCCAATACGCCCGTTTGATATTTTATTTTTGGGGCGATGAATTTCTTTTTTCTTTGTTCAAGTTCTTCATCGGACAATTTTACGTTTAGCTGATTGTGTTCGATATCGATGATAATGATATCGTTGTCTTTGATGAGAGCCAGTGTTCCACCCATTTGTGCCTCTGGCGCGATATGACCGACTACGATCCCATAGGTTCCTCCGGAGAACCGACCATCGGTGATGAGTGCGACTTTGTCTCCCAGACCCTTGCCTACAATAGCGGCAGTGGGTGCCAGCATTTCCCGCATCCCCGGCCCTCCTTTTGGGCCTTCAAAACGAATGACCACGATATCGCCTTCCTGAATGCGGTCATCGAGAATGGCATCCAGGCATTCTTCTTCTGAATTGAAGACACGAGCGGGTCCTGTGATGTTCCGGGTTTTAACACCCGAAACTTTTGCAACGGCTCCCTCCTCGCAGAGGTTGCCCTTCAGAATAACCAAATGGCCTTCCGTATATTTTGGCTGGTCCAGTGGCAAAATGACATCCTGATCTTCTCTCGGCTGGCCGGGAACATCCTTCAGGTTTTCGGCAATGGTTTTCCCGGTTGCCGTCAGGCAGTCGCCATACAGGAGTCCGGCGTTCAACAGCATTTTCATTACTTGCGGAATGCCACCGGCATGGTGCAAGTCGATAGCAACATATTTACCTGACGGTTTTAAATCGCAAAACACGGGAATCTTTTTCCGTATGACCTCAAAATCATCCATGGACAATGGTACCCCTGTGGAGTGGGCTATGGCCAGCAGATGCAAAACTGCATTGGTGGAGCCGCCAACAGCCATCACAACTGCGATGGCATTCTCGAAAGCTTCTCGCGTCATGATGTCCCTTGGAAGAATATTTTTTTCGATCATATTTAAAAGGGCCTTGGCGCTTTGCCCGGTGCTGATTTCCTTATCCTTGTCTTCATTGGCCATGGTGGAACTGTAGGGCAGGCTCATGCCCATCGCTTCAAAGGCGGAGGACATTGTATTCGCGGTAAACATACCGCCGCAAGAGCCTAAACCCGGACAGGCATTTTTTTCAATTTCAACAAGTTCATTTTGGTCAATGGTGCCGGCGCCAAACTGCCCCACCGCTTCAAATACACTGACAACGGTCAGGTCTTTGCCGTCCAGGTGACCGGGCTTGATGGTGCCGCCATAAACAAAGAGTCCGGGAATATTCAATCGGGCCATAGCAATCATGGCTCCCGGCATATTTTTATCGCAACCCCCTATGCAAAGGACCGCATCCATGCTGGCACCTCGGCAAACGGTTTCGATGGAGTCGGCGATCACCTCGCGGCTGATCAGGGAACATTTCATGCCCTCTGTTCCCATGGAGATGCCGTCACTGATCGTGATGGTTCCGAACATCTGTGGCATGCCGCCACCTTTTCGAAGTTCTACTGAAGCGATATCAGCCAGTTTGCCGAGGCCCGCATTGCAGGGGGTGATATCACTTTGTCCATTCGCGATACCTATGATGGGTTTTTCGAAATCTTCATCTGTGAACCCGACCGCCCTGAGCATAGCGCGGTTGGGGGCTCGCCGGTCCCCCTGGGTGATAGATCGGCTTTTGGTGTTGAGAGGCGTCATCTTTATTTCCTTTTGGTTCACCTGTTAGAGTCCTAACGGTGTTGTTTTATACAATTTTGGATTTTTAAGGTTTCATCAGAAAGCGAACTCAGGCTTCTGATATGACATTGACGGTGGGACGGCGGAAATAGCCGTCTCCATTCTGCGAATGCGCAATAGCGTAGTATACAGGATGTTTGGTCTCTTTTAAAAGGGCTTGGGACCCGGAGATCTCAATTTCATGAGCGAAGGGAATAATCGGTGTTTTGCGGTCCTGCTTCCATGTTTTGACAGGGGACTTTGCCGACAAAATACCAGGAAGCCGGAATGATCTTTGTGAATACAGATAGTCCAGCTTCAGCAGATCCTGCTCCATTGGCGTGGGGTCCGGGTAAAACGTGTCCCGGAAAATACGGTAATGTTCGTCCAGAGAAACAGGGTTCATCAACAATGCGTGAGAATCATGATATTCCAGCAGGCGGTTGAATAGTGTTACCGGGTCCATTTTTTCGAGAAGGGCGTTGATGGAAAAACGGAAGCGTTTGGAATTGTAGAAGCGGTCGAAAATATCCACGAATTGTTTTAAATAGAGAACTTCTTTGGCAGATAATTCCTGGTGCGAGATCAGTTCATAGGGAGGAGTGGACTGATAACGGTACTGGTGTTTTTCGACAAGGTTATTGATGGGGGCCCCGGGAAGAAACTTGAGAAAACCCAACTGCAATTCATGGGGCCTCAGTGCCATCACCTGGCAGAAAGATTCTTTGATATGTTCCAGTGTTTCTCCGGGCAGGCCGAAAATCAGGTCGCAATGAAAATGAATACGGTCCTGTTCTACCAGCTGTTGGATTGTTTTAAAAAGTTTTTGATTGTTCTGCTTTCTTTGAATAGTTTCCTGGACTGATTCGGTGGTTGTTTGAACGCCAATCTCAAACTGGAACATTCCTAGAGGAACTGTTTCCAGGAAATCCAGGATTTCAGGAGTCAAAATATCCCCCACCACTTCAAAATGAAATTCGTTGCCCTTGAATTGAGTCAACCACTGCATCAGCTTTCGCATGCGGCTCGGTTTGAGGTTGAAAGTGCGGTCGACGAATTTAATTTTTTCAATGCCGGCGGTGATGAGTTCTTTAATCTGTTTCTGGATGGTGGTTTCATCGAAGTAGCGAACCGTTTTATCCAATGCGGATAAACAGAACGAACAAAGGTAAGGGCATCCTCGTGATGTTTCAAAATAAACGATTCGGTTTTTGAGTTGAGGGAAGTCCTCTTCCAGATAAGCAGGAATGAGTTCAGGCAGGTCGGTTCCATAGGTTCGCCAGCGTTTAAGCACTTCATCAGATGGGGACTCGTTTTTGCGGGTCAAGTCGAGAAACTCCACCCATTTTTTTTCGCCCTCGCCAGAAATAATCGGATAGGCGAGAGAACCCTCTTCTTCAAACGAGACTTCCGGACCGCCTACTACAATTTTGAGATGCGGCATTTGTTTTTGCAGGCGTTCGATCAACTCCAGGCTCTGGCTCCGGTTCCAGATATAAATGCCAACTCCCAAAACCTCGGGCTGGAGTTTTTGTACCTCGGCGGCAATTTTCCAGGCCGGTTGGTTGATGATAAATTCCCGGATCCATACGTTTTGGTAGCCAGCGTTTCGACTGGCATTTCTCAGATATCTTAAAGCCAAAGAGGAATGAATAAATTTCGCGTTAAGCGTAATGAGTCCGATAGAGCGTTGCATCTATACCTCAGTTTTTGATGATTAAGAGTTATTTTCGCCAAAAAGCAGGTGAATAGATAGCTTAAATTTCTTTAAGAACTCCTTTGGTAAGAGAGGCAGACGGCAAGAGCTTGATTGGGCCGAGGTAACTCTTTGCCAGCCAACAGGGCTATTGCAAGCCGAGTTCAGCGTCACGGTGGTTGGCAGGTTTTGCAGAAGAAAGTGGAGCGGCCGGAATGGAGCATGCGGGATATGGGCGTTTTGCATTTTTGACAAGGTTCGCCCTCTTTGCCATAGACGGATAGTTGTACGGCATAGTATCCGGCGGCCCCGCTGGGGTCGAAGAAATCGCGTAAGGTGGTTCCTCCGGCCAAAATACTGTTTTCCAGAGTGGAGCGCACACAAGAAAGGAGGCGGTCCCATTCAGCAAGCGTGATTCTTCCTGCTCTGCGTTTAGGATTGATGCCTGCCTGAAACAGGGATTCGCAGGCGTAGATATTGCCGATTCCCGCGATGCGCCTGGCATCCATGATGAACGTTTTGATGGGAGACCGGCAGTTTCTAGCCCGACCTTTCAGTGTTTTCGCGTTGGCATCCGGCGAAAATGGGTCCGGTCCCATTTTATCCAGTAGGGGATGTGTCCCATTTTTCGGGACCCATAGTATGCACCCAAAACGCCTCGGATCGACAAAGTGCAGACAGGTTTTGGAGCCAAACTGAAAAATAGCGTGCGTATGTTTTTCCCGGGGGGCTATGGAAGTCTGCAGGGAAACATGTCCGCTCATACCCAGATGTAAAAGCATGGCACCTTGAGGGACCTGTAAAAGCAAGTATTTTCCGTTGCGTTGGATTTTGGAAACCACCTGCTTGGCGAATTGCTTACGCAAAGTTGCCTGAGGAATGGGAAAGCGGATGTCCTTGCGATAGAACTTGAGTGCCGTGCAGGTTTTGTTGACCACTAAGGGGAGAAGAGCCCGGCGCAGGGTTTCGACTTCAGGCAGTTCAGGCATGAATGACTTCACCACGATGAAGCGGGGTTAAAACATTATTTTTCCTCTTCAACATTGTTTTCTTTCTTTTTTTTCTTGGCGGGCTTTTTTGAGATCACCACTTTTGCGGAGTGAAGAAGGCGTCCATTCAAGGTATAACCTTTGGAATATTCCTGGATCACAGTGTTTTCATCATGGTCTGCAGATTCCTGCTGGGTCATGACTTCATGCAGGCTCGGATCAAAAGGTTTCCCCATGGCTTCAATCGGTTCCACTTTCTGGTTTTTGAGGAATGTGGTGAACTGTTTCTGGATCATTTCAATGCCTTCCTTGAAACTTTCCAGAGAAGTATTGGAGGCATCCAGGGCTCTATTCAGATTGTCATTAATCTGTACCAGTTCTTTCAGCAGCCGTTGGTTGGCAAATTGAACAGCATCTTCCTTGTCTTTGATCAATCTCTTACGAAAATTTTCAAGATCAGCTTTTTCTCTGAGGAAGTCGCCTTTTTGTTCGGCAAGTTCCTGATCCTTTTTCTCTAATTGCTGCTGAAGTTCTTCGATGGGGTCGAGTTCTTTTTCTTCTTCGACAAGCGCGTCTCCTTCCAGATCCTGAACTTTTCGTTCTTCTTCTTGTTCTTCCTCAGCAGGTTCTTTTGTTGCATTTTCCTTGGATGTCACCTTTTTAAACTCCCTGGTTTTCAGAAATTAATTTGGAAACTATTTTCGCGGTATGGTTCACAATGGAAATGATGCGTTTATAATCCATTCTTTTAGATCCGAAAACAGCCAGTGTGCCAACATTTTCATTTCCTAGTTGATAATTTTGTGCGATCAGACTGCAGTTCCCCATTTCTTCCTGGAGATTTTCCTCGCCGATTAATATGGTCATTCCATCATGGTGCAGGCAAAGGTCGAGCAGGTTGATCAATTTGGTTTTCTCTTCGAGAGTAGCTAAAAGAGCCTTGATCTTGCTGATATCCTCTGTGAACTCAGGCTGGTCGAGAAAATTCAAAGCGCCTTCCACAATCAGTTCGCTACTTTCTTTTTCTTCCGCAAACAAGGCGGCGGAAAGGGCATGGGCTTTACTTGCAAGATGGTTGTAGTGTTCTTTTTCTAGTCGCAACCGTTTTAGCAGTTCCCGTAAGATCCATTTGATGGGTTTTCCACTGAATTCGTCATTCAGGTAATTTGAAATAGAGGTCAGTTGATCCTGGGTCATGTCCGCATCTATGGGAAGCACTTTATTTTGCAAGATGCCTTGTTCAGAGAAGAAGACTGCCAGTGCCGCTTGCGGAGCCACTTTGGTAAACTCAATATGTTTGAAACAGGCGCTCGAAAAACTGGGGAGCATGACCAGCCCTGTTTGCTGGGAAACTTTGGAAAGGTTTTCGCAGGCCTGTTCAAGCAGTCCCTGAAGATTCTGCTTCGGGTATTCAAGCTCAGGGGCTTCCGACAGTACCTCGGCTTTCATTAAAAAACTTTGCGGACGCAAAAGGTGATCCACATAAAACCGGTAGCCCTTATCGGTGGGAATGCGGCCTGCCGACTTGTGCGGTTGATTCAGAAACCCCTTTTCCTCTAAATCGGCCATCACATTCCTGAGGGTGGCGGAACTGAGGTGTTCGGGGTAAATCTTGGCTACGGTGCGCGAACCCACGGGCTCTGCAGTCTCTATATATTTATCGATGACCGCTAAGAGAACCGCTTTACTTCTTTCATCTAGTAGTGGTGAACTCATTGCATTAGGCGATGTTATTAGTTTTCGGCATTCTGCTTATCCTGATAAATTATTAATCAGGTCTTTAGTTTTTTCCACGATCTGCGTTCCAATACCCTCTTCGGTAAAAATTTCAAGTAACAGGGCGTGCCGGACACGGCCATCAATGATGTGGGTTTTATGAACCCCTGACTTGAGGGCACCCAGACAGCAATTAACTTTGGGGAGCATTCCATCACGAATGACTTTGCTTCGGATCAAGTCGGAAGCCTGTTTTCGGGTCAAGCCAGACTGCAGTTTTCCGGCTTTATTTTTTACTCCTTCGGTATCCGTCATCAAAATCAGTTTTTCGGCTTTCAGGGCTGACGCGATCTTCTCTGCCACAAAGTCGGCGTTGATATTGAGTGTTTCTCCTTTTTCGCCTTTGGCAATCGGGGCGATAACGGGAATAAATTCATTTTGGTCCAAGGTCTCCAGAATGCGCGGGTTCACTTTAGTGATTTCGCCTACCAGTCCCAGGTCAATAATTTCCGGTCGATCCATTTCCGGCGAATGTTTTACCCTTTTATACCGTTTTGCGAGAATCATGTCACCGTCTTTTCCGGTGATGCCCACTGCATTGCCCCCTTGCTGGTTGATCAGGGAAACAATTTCCTTGTTCACTTTTCCGCCAAGCACCATTTCCACCACGTCAATCGTTTCTTTGCTGGTAACGCGTTGCCCCTCAATAAACCGGGATTGAATTCCCAGAGCCTTGAGGGTTTTGTCGATCTGCGGACCGCCCCCGTGAACCACAACCGGATTGATGCCGATGTATTTCATCATGACAATATCGAGGGCAAAGTTTTCCTTGAGATCATCCGAAACCATTGCACTGCCGCCGTATTTGATGACGATGGTTTTACCATAAAAGCTCTTGATATAAGGAAGAGCTTCTAAAAGGATTTCCGCTTTTTGAATGAGTTTTTTCATAGCATGTTTGAGGCAGATCGCAATATTTATTAAGCAACGTTTGTCTGCCAAATAAATATATTGCCAGTCACCCGCGGAGGCTCTCGGCGTTAGAGGATATAACGGCTCAGGTCTTCGTCCTGAATAATATCTTTCAGTTTGTCGCGAATATATTTGGCATCAATAGTGATATCTGTATCTTCCAAGTCCGGAGCGTCAAAAGAGATATCTTCGAGAAACTTTTCCATGATGGTTTGCAGTCGCCGGGCTCCAATGTTTTCCATGCGTTGGTTGACCAGGGCGGACATTTCAGCGATCTCGTTGATGGCATCATCCAGAAAAGTCAGGTTAACCTGCTCTGTTTTCAGCAAGGCGGTGTATTGTTTGACCAAGGCGTTATCGGGCTCTGTAAGAATACGGACGAAATCATCTTTGGTCAGGGAATCCAGCTCAACACGAATGGGGAAACGTCCCTGAAATTCCGGAATAAGGTCAGACGGCTTGGCTGCGTGGAATGCCCCGGCCGCAATAAAAAGGATGTGGTCGGTTTTCACGATGCCGTACTTGGTGTTGACCGACGAGCCTTCAACAATAGGCAATAGGTCACGTTGCACCCCTTCGCGGGAGACATCGGGGCCACTGGTTCCGCCTGCCTGACGACCTATAATTTTGTCTACTTCGTCAATGAAAATGATTCCGTTTTGTTCGACACGCTTCAGGGTTTCTTCCATTATTTGGTCCTGGTCGAGTAACTTTTCTGCTTCCTCCTGGCAAAGAACCTTGAAGGCATCCGGGACTTTCAGTTTTTTGCTTTTGGTTTTTTTCGGCATGAGGGAGCCGAGCATGTCCTTGATGTTGTTGCCCATCTCCTCCATTCCGGCTCCGGAGCTCAGGTCAATAATTGAGGGCGTTTTTCCCCGTACCTGGATTTCCACTTCGCGTTCATCAAGCTTGCCTTCCTTTAGCATCCGGACAAACTTTTCGCGTGTCTGCTGGTAATGCAGTTTACCGTTTGTATCCAGGTTAGAGTCGGGCTGCATACCTGGTGGGGGAGGAAGAAGTAAATCCAGAAGTTTTTCGATGGCCTGTTCACGGGCTTGCACGCGAACGCGGGCCTCCATTTCTTCTTTAACCATATTTTTTGACAATTCCACCAGATCCCGGATCATGGATTCCACATCGCGTCCAACATAACCCACTTCAGTATATTTGGAAGCCTCAACTTTGATGAAAGGAGATTTTGAGAGCTTAGCCAACCGGCGGGCGATTTCTGTCTTACCCACTCCTGTCGGGCCAATCATAAGAATATTTTTAGGCCCCACTTCATCGCGAAGGGAGTCTGGAAGTTGTTGTCGACGCCAGCGATTGCGCAGGGCAATGCCCACCGCCCGCTTGGCTTTGGTTTGCCCAACGATAAACTTATCCAACTCCTCTACAATTTGTTTTGGAGTCAAGGACGCCATAAACGCATCATCGGAATTCTGCGATACGGTGTCGAGCTGGGTTAATGCTGATTCGTTCATGAACTACAATTCCTCAATCGTTAAATTAGAGTTGGTATAAATACAGATCGATTCGGTAATCTTCATGGCCTCTTCCACGATTTCCCGCGCCGAAAGGTTGCTGTGTTGGATCAGCGCTTTGGCGGCGGCGGAAGCGAACATCCCTCCGGAACCGATGGCCAAAACGCCATCATCAGGTTCGATCACATCCCCCGTGCCGGAAAGCAGGAGAGAGTGTTCTTTATCGACCACTATCAGCATGGCCTCCAGTCGTCTCAGCATTTTATCAGTACGCCAGTCTTTGGCCAGTTCAACTGCTGAGCGGGGCAGGTTTCCTTGAAATTTTTCAAGTTTTTCTTCAAACCGGGCAAATAAAGCAAATGCGTCTGCGGTGGACCCGGCGAACCCCCCGACCACCTTGTCGTGGTGCATGCGCCGGACTTTGCTGGCGGAATGTTTCATTATTGTATTGCCCAGGGTGACTTGCCCGTCACCACCTATGACGACCCCCCCCTTATGGCGAACAGCGAGTATTGTGGTTGCTTCCATCATATTGAGTATTGTACTGGAACAGAATAAAAAGGGAAACCGGATTAATATTATTTTATTGCGGGTTTTTCTTTGGCGCGAGGATGTGCCTTGTCATACGTTTCGGACAATCGATCGAGTGTCAGATGTGTGTATTTCTGAGTGGTGGACAGACTGGAATGCCCCAGTAGCTCCTGAATGGAGCGCAAATCCGCCCCTCCTTCCAAAAGGTGAGTGGCAAAGGAATGTCGGATCGAATGCGGGGAGACCCCGCCCGAAAAATTCCCCTGTTTGATATATTTTTCTACAACTTTACGCACTCCCCGGGTGGAGATTTCTGTCCCCCGATAATTCAGGAACAGTTTGCTCGTGCCGGAGCCAAACTCCCGGATTTTATCCATCCTGATGTTAAGGTACATTTTCAGAGCCTCCACACAATGGCGTCCCAGTGGCAGAAGGCGTTCCTTTCCGCCTTTTCCCAGCACTTTGACCATGCGGGAGTCAAGGTTGATGTCCTCCAGGGTCAGCCCAACCAGTTCACTGATACGCAGCCCACAGCTGTAAAACAGCTCCAGCAGAGCCCGGTCGCGAACAGGCAGGAACCCTTCACCCTCAGGCAACTGCAAAAGGCGGAACATTTCATCGACGGAAAAATATGCGGGAAGTTTGTTCTGCATTCGGGGCGCGGGAACGGTTTTGGCGACATTGGTTTTCAGATAACCTTCCCGACACAGGAAGCGAAAAAACGAGCTCAATGTTGAAAGCTTGCGCCGCATGGTGGCACCCGAAAAATTCTTCTCATAAAGATGGCCCATGAATGAGCGCACCGCTAACCGGTCTATTTTTTCGAGTTGAATGGTGGAAGATTCAATGGCATGACCTGAGCGAGTCAAAAAATCCTGGAACTGGGAGATATCATTGAGATAACTGTCCAGCGTATGTGGAGAAGCATTTTTTTCCACGATCAGGTAATTTTTGAACTCCTGTAAGGCCTTTTCCATTAAATAACCCCTTATTTATCAATAGTATCAAAATACCCGACCCTAAGGGGGAAGTCAAGTTGTTCAAAATCATATTTACGGTTTGAAACTGCTATGGATTGAGTCCATAATTCTCTATGTACATATTTTGTTAACCGCTGACCCAAAAACGGGTCGCTTAAGAGCATCTCTGAAAATTATTTTTTGGCCATGAGCGGCTCTTATAAAATAAGGGCCACGAGTTGCCTTAGAGAAAGTTACAGAATAAATAGAGAGCCTTCTAAAATATTTTAGCCATTTAGTTGGCAGGGAGCATTATGTCTGATTCAACCAACCCGGAATTTAAAAGAGAACAAAAGCAAGCCGGTGAAGGATTCCGAACGGTGTCCGAAATTCGCCAGAGGCTGGACATTCTCGCAGAACATGTAGAGTCCAGAAAAGAGGCACTGGAAGAAGAAATTCAGGAGAGCCTGCACGAGTCGTTAGCCAATGCGCGCGATTCGATGGAACGGATCGAAGAAAACATCGCGCCGAAAGTGGAAAAAGCCATCCGCACGAAGATGGAAGAAATCGACCGTAAGATGGTGCGCATGAACGAAGATGGGCTCGAAGCGGTGCGGGAAGAACTGGTGAAAGCTACCCCGGAACTCAGCAAAAAAATACTGGAAGATCTCGACAAACTGGTGGCGGAAAACACCCGCTTTGTGAAAATGGAAATTTTGAATGAGATCAAGGAAGAACTCAAAAAATCGGTTCAGTCGGCAATAGAGCCCATCAATGATAAACTGGAAAAGGATCTGCCTGCATCCAAAGCCCTGGCAATTTCTGCGCTGGCCTTGGCGGGTGTGGCTCTATTGGGAATGATTTGGTTTGCTGTCAAGTAACCAGCCAGAACAGGAAAAAGAAAAGAAAGCCGGAAAGAACCACCTGCCAGACGAAGCTGAATCCCGGCCCGGTAAAAAGGATCAATACAGAACTGGCACAGAGGATGAGGAATGCTAGAATATGCCGGGTGCGCTTTTTTAGGATCGGTTCCGGTTCCATAAATTTTTAACCGCTTTTTTCCTGCAAAAGCAGTTTCTTGATATCTTCAAGAGCCAGAAGTTCTTCGGCCTCCAACAACAGGTTATCGGCTGAAAACTCGCTTTCCAGACCCTCTGCCTCTTTGGGGTCAGGGCGAAGGCCCAGGCTGGGCGAAGAATCAAGATAGTTTTTGATATCCTCCTGGCTGAATGTGCTGAGGATAGCTTTCGCGAAATTAGCCAGAAGGGACTCCAAATGTTTGACCTGCTCTAAAGGTGCGCTGTAATGTTCCTGAACCGTCAAGGCATAGCTCATATTCAACGCACGCCCTCCCAGGCTTAGGGGATGATCTTCCGACATGTCATCGTGGGGATACAGAAATTGAAGCTTTCGCCTGGCTTTTCTGAGCAGGCGAAAATTTAATCCGAACTTTTCCCCAATTAGAAAAGAAAGGCTCGCATGGGCTCCCTCAAGCTCGGCAAGCTGTAACGCTTCCCGGCAATATTCCTGTACCTGTTCGATTTCCATATTTCGATTTTGAGCTACTAGCGCAAAACACTATCGCCATGCGCCTGATGGTGTATGTATGAACTCTGCTTATTATTCTTGTAATGGGGATAGAAGTAAACCTTTTTAATGCGGGAATTTCCGGTTTTGGCCCAAGGAATTGTTTTATAGTTTACCGGTTATACAATTTGGCGCAAAGATAAGCAAAGAGCCGGGTCGCAGAATGAAGGAAGGGTTCTTCTCCTTTTATTGGCCGCACGTGGATGAAGTGCATGCCCGCATCGATTGCTCCCCCATCGGTTACATAATTGTCCCCAATCATGCACACCTTGGCGGGGTTCTGCAACTGCAGAAAGTCGGTCATGGCGATCTGGAATCCACGCAGGTCGGGTTTGGCGGGTACGTTGCTGACAACTTTTACCCCCATTTCTTGGAATGGTTGAAACCGGTCTTCCCATGCATTGGTATAAATGGCTATTTTAAATCCTTTTTCCAGCATGGCGCGAACATGGTCTATCACGGTAAGGTTATATTCTCTGGCATGATGAGGGCCAAGGGTGCCATCGGCATCGAGAAGAATCCCCTCAACGCCTTTTGCAAGGAGTTGATCGATGGAGATATCCTCAAACCGTTTTACCTTCATAAAGGTCTCCAGCCGGGAAGGGCAAAAGGGCAGGGCAATCAACCGGGAAGTTTTGGCCCAGGTGAGGCCTTCGCGTTGCGGAGAGGGAGCGGAACTCATTTGGTGGCAGTTATTTTTTAGGAAACTATTGTGAATTCAGGTGCCAGCCAGCAAAAGCTATTATTGCTGAGTAGCGTTACGCTGGTTACTCAAGAACCGATTCTGCGGCGAGAATACCGATCTGGGCCCAATCTACCAGTTCGTCCATTTCTTGCTTGGACATTTTCAGGGTTTCTAGATAATTTTCATCAGCGGCCTGGTGCAATCCCGTTTCAAAAGGATGGTCCAAGCCATATTTATTCGCGATCCGGTTTGCGGTACTGACCAGGCGAGCCAGATTCGGCGTTTGATCTTTTTCCAGGCCGGGTCCACCGTGAGCCTATGTGGCCTCAACGATTTTCGGCGAAACTGGCCACCATTCTTTCAGGTAAGCCGCACCTAACTCTGAACGGCTTATACCAAAAAAGTTTTTTTCCAGCGCTTCCAAAGGCTGATCGGGATCATTAAAATCGGTGGTTGCTAGAAACTGATCGAATTGTTCAGGGACAAGATAATCATAAACCAATAATCCGATGTCATGAACCAGACCGGCCAAATAACAGGAGTCCAGCTCTTCTTTATCTGTTAAGACTTTGCTTCCCAGTTCACGGGAAAGGATGGCAACGGCTAGGCCGTGCTTCCAATACCGGGTTTTCCCAAATGTTTGCGGTACCTTAATGCTATTGGGAAGTTCCACCGTATAACATAACTCCAGCACTGCCCCGACTCCCAAACGCACAATGGCATCCTCAATATTTTGTGCCAAGTCGCGCGCCCTCCGCCGAACAGGACGCTGTTGGCCATGGTAATTATTCGTGAAGATATAACAGGATCAGACGAAATAAGCCGCCGAACATCTTCTAAATCACAATCGGGATCATTCATCAGCTTCTGTAATCCGATGAGCACATCGGGAAGGGGAGGCAGGTATCCGCTCACCTTCAGTTTTTCCAGAATAAGTTCTCTCATGGCAAGTTGCTAGAAAAGTATAATATTTCGCAATGAGGCGGGGCGTAAAATCTCCGGTGCCAAGGTAATGCTTTTTTTAGAGTAAAGCTATTATTAAATTCGGTTCAGAGATTTTGGTGAGACGCATCAACTTCTTGCAGGGTTGTCGGTCAAGATCGAAAACCAGTTTGCCCATTGGCAATTGACTCCGGCCGAAACAGAGGTGGAGTTTCTTTTGCTCAAAGGTTTCTCATTGAAAGAAATCGCCGATATGCGCAATACAAAGCTGAAAACCGTGCAACAACGGTCGCAATCAATTTATCAGAAAACCAGCCTGGCCAGCCGCTCCGAACTCGCCGAGTTTTTCCTCGAAGACCTGCTTCCCCCAGCGTGAGACCCCATTCGGGGTATGAAGGGTGATGAAGAGGTTATCACAGCTAAGGAAGAATATCACGGCCACCGGCGGCTCGCCGGCCACGGCTGGTGGCAGTGTCACGCTGGACATATTTATAGCCACAGTCTTTTTGGTTGGAAATTGTAACCATGCCATCGTGCCTATCTTTCAAGGCTTCGGTTTCGGCTATATCGGCCACATGGGAATCAGACACCAGCAATATGGTATTCAATATTAGAAGAGGAGGGAAAGCAAACCTGGTCACCCCAAGAGCCAAATCTCTCAGGTTCTGCAAGGTGTGATCTGTATCTTCCAAAGTTTTTATTTTTACTTGAGCCAGTTCGAGCTCTTTGTCAAGCGCCAAACAGGAGGCCTGGCTATCCTCAGACTGGGCGATATAAACCTTTCCTGCGGCACAACCCGAAAACAAAAAACATAAAACGCCAAAAACAAACAAACGCAACCAACTCTTCATTCTCTACTCCAACCCACTAATGTTGATAAAATTTTTTTAAAGATTTTGCCCTGAGAAGCAAACCAACTCAAAAGGATTGAGATTTAGGGCCCTTAGAAAGAAACAACTAACAGGAGGAAAAATAACG
>Ga0114993_10001243_pt1 | contig 29205 bp, 31 predicted proteins | sample ArcticOcean_MG_C_FD_87042 | JGI IMG/M metagenome (GOLD analysis project Ga0114993, IMG submission 87042) | Marine microbial communities from western Arctic Ocean - ArcticOcean_MG_CB2_150 | ecosystem: Environmental > Aquatic > Marine > Oceanic | place: Arctic Ocean: Canada Basin | collected...
CCCGTTAGTTTGGCCACTACTCGGCCAAGTCATGGCCAAGCCTCGGTCAATAGGTGGCCTATCTTCGGCCAACTCAGAAGAAAAAGACTTGAGAAGATGCTCTGCCGACTTAACTTGTCCAATCTTTATTAGGGAGTATGCTGCTTCGATTACTGACTGCAACTGGCTGGCTTCCAAAAGGTTCGCAGACCCCAGCGTCCACCATTTAATCAAATAGTTCGTCTGGATTATGTTCCTTACGCCTTCGTTGATACAAAAAAAACCTGAAAAATGGACATTTGGTGCTCCTGCCGGGATTTGAACCCGGGTCGCCGCCTCGAAAGGGCGGCATGATGGACCGAACTACACCACAGGAGCGGCGACCCGGCGAGAAGCAAACACCACATAATCACAACGGTTCAAACCGTTTAGTGAATAATGAAAAAATAATCGCCATTATTATCATAGGAAAACAAAATTCAAAAGTTTTTCTTCTTAGATAATTGAAAGAAAACTAAGGACAGAGTAATGACTAAAATAAATGCCATCAATTGCATAATTACTGCAGGTATTCTCGATTTAGAATTAAGCCATTTATCAGAGTCACCAGGATAAAAATCAGAATTATCTCCTACGCCGTCACCATCAGTATCTATATCTTCAGAAGAGTCATAAGGGAACGCGTCGGAATTATCTCCTACGCCATCGCCATCTGAATCAAGGGTTTCATTAGAGTCATTAGGGAATGCGTCAGAATTATCCCCTACTCCATCGTTATCAAAGTCAATGGTTTCGCTCAGGTCATTAGGGAACATATCGGAATTATCTCCTACACCATCACCATCAGAATCTAGTGTTTCATTCGGATCATTGGGGAATACATCGGAATTATCACCTACGCCATCGCCATCAGAATCAATTGTTTCATTTGGGTCATTGGGGAGTTCGTCAGAATTATCCCCTACGCCATCACCATCAGAATCTAGTGTTTCATTTGGATCATTGGGGAATACATCGGAATTATCACCTACGCCATCACCATCAGAATCTAGATATTCATTTGGATCATTAGGAAATACGTCGGAATTATCTCCTACGCCATCGCCATCAGAATCAAGCGTTTCATTAGGGTCATTGGGAAGCTCGTCGGAATTATCTCCTACGCCATCGCCGTCAGAATCCAATGTTTCATTTGGATTATAAGGAAACGCGTCGGAATTATCACCTACACCATCATCATCTGAATCTAGATATTCATTTGGATCATTTGGAAACACATCGGAATTATCACCTACGCCATCATCATCTGAATCTAGATATTCATTGGGATCATTTGGAAACATATCGGAATTATCACCTACGCCATCACCATCAGAATCAATTGTTTCATTGAGGTCATTGGGGAACTCGTCAGAATTATCACCTACGCCATCACCATCAGAATCTAAGGTTTCATTAGGATCATTTGGAAACGCATCGGAATTATCACCTACGCCATCACCATCAGAATCAATTGTTTCATTTGGATCATTTGGGAATACATCGGAATTATCACCTACACCATCACCATCAGAATCAATTGTTTCATTGGGGTCGTTAGGGAAGTCATCCGCATCATCTCTAACCCCATCTCCATCGGAATCTGGAACATAACCGCTAAGTCCCCAATTCAATACTATTTCAGCAAAATCATCATCACTTGGAGTGCCTATCGAAGGAAAATGTCCTTCATTAGGGATTTGCCAAAGAGAAACTCGATTACCAACGCCACAGTTCAAATGTTCAAATTCAATTGTATCATTATATCCACTAGGTGAAATTAGATCTAATTCCTGAACTAAAGTATAAGATAAGTCACATCCTGAACGATTAGCCCAAGAATAAAGTGTTTGATTAGCAGATGGATAATTATTACCCAATATTGAGCCGCCATCATACAATATTATTGGGTCTGAGGTTCCATGAATTTGCAATATGTTTGGTGTACCAGTATTTTGACAGTCACTAAAATCATAATACGTGCCTCCAGAGAAAGAGATTGCGGCCCTTATCATATATCCTCTTTCACAAGCCATGCGGTGAGCCATAAAACCTCCATTAGAATGACCTATGAGTATGACTCCTTCGGGGTCGGCACCATAGTACGTAATTGCCTCATTTATCAAAACTGTTAACCAAGATACATCATCAACCTCTTCGTTCCAAGTATTACAGCAAGCATCTGTGGCATTCCAGTATCGCTGACCAGTTAAACTAATTTTACCTTCTGGCCTCAATAATAGATGACCGTTTTCATGAACACTATCAATCAAATCAAAATATGATGATACAAAGGCACCACTTTCAATATAACCATGTAAAGCAACTACTAATGGTAATTTGTGACTAATATTATGTCCCCCGGGCATTTCTAATATTGCTTTCCTAGAGGAAGGGCCGATTTCTATTATTGTATGATTATCAGTATATTGAATTGAATTTTTTCCTTCGAATTTTGACTGGATCTCATCAAAAGAACCTTCATAATTATTTAACGATAGAGCAATTGATTGAGATATGAAAATTAAAACTAGGAAGGATGTAAGTAAACGTATTCTAATCATTGAGATTCCTCGATGTTTAAGCCATTCCACCAATTGATTAACGGGATTAGGAGAATTATACAAATTATGGACATAAATGTGAAAGTTTGCCAATTAAGAGAACTCTTAACTGATTCACCATATATTCCAATTAATACTCCTACTGATCCAAATCTAATACCTCTACCAAATATTCCAGCTAATGCAAAAAGACGGAGGTCCATTTGACCGGCTCCTGCAATCCAAGCAAGAGCTTTGTAAGGTATTGGCGAAACTGCAGCAATAAATACTCCTGCAGCGCCATATTTCTCAATTAAATTATTGAGACGGTTGATATTACTGCTACTGATAAAACGTTCCAATATTGGAATTCCTCCATAATACCCGATTGCATAACCTATGAATGCTCCACAAACACTACTCAGAGTTGCCACTAAAACAATTAAAGAGATTGCAAACATATTATCTGCTTCGACTACCATAGGTATGACTAATACATCAGGAGGTATTGGCTGGAATGCTGCTTCAGACGCTGAAACTAGAGCCAAACCAAGCAATCCAAAGCCGTCAGCCCAATCAATAAATGGTTGGAAGAAATCACTCAGGGCTATGCCACTCACAAAGTGTCCTGTCTCATTACGCGGATGAACATTTTCCGAACATAGGTACGTGATTACACCGATTACTGATATGTGAGTTGCGACTCGCCATATTGTGAGCGGAGAGGTCCTCGATACTGCGGCTTTAATCTCATGGTCAATAGACCAGATGAAAAATTGCTTAGTTTTACCATCACAGAGAGAGGAGTTATTGAGAATAGCACCCGAACGAGAGGTGATAATTGATGCAGCAGATTTGGTATGGAAATTGCCAAAAGATGAAAGTTTGGAGGAGGCAAGTAAATTGGCTATTGAAACTGGAGACATGGCGGGACTTTCAAATATAGACCTCGGAATAATGGCATTGTCACTTGAAGAAAAAAGAAAACTTGTAACTGATGATTACCGGCTCCAAAACCTTGCACAAAAAGCTGGAATTGATTGGTCTCCTGTATCAACAAAGGGGATAAGTAAATTATGGGAATGGGAATTGAAATGTATAGCTTGTAAAAAGAAATACCCCACTCCAGAAATACCTAATGAAAAAAAATCAGATTGGGGAGAATGTACTGATTGTGGGTCGCGTCTGAAATTGAAAAGAAAGAAATGATTATTCAGATTCATCTTGATGTTCTTCAGTCATTCCGCCACGATCAATATCTGCACCCGCAGATGACATATTTTCTTGCAATCCTCTTTGTACTTGTCCCTTGAACAAACCTAAATTATAACCAAGTTCAGGTATCTTCTTTGCACCAAAAAGGATGAATCCAAGAATAAAAAGTATTACTATTTCTTGTCCACCGAAAAAGCCCGCCATACTAAACCTGAACTGGCTTTATCATTCAAAGGCTTCGGCTAATTAATCTCTTATCCACCAGAAACAGGGGGTAAAAAGGCTATTTCGGATGAATCTTCTAAAGATGTTTCTAAATCAGCGCCAATCTCACCATTGACAGCAATGAGTAACCCCTTTGATAACATAGGCATTAAGTCAAATCTTTCAACTAACTGATTTACAGTAGTGCCACTAAGTAATGACAAATCAATGACTTTCTGACCCATTATTTCTGCTAATGGCCCGAAAAATAGAATCTTGACTTTAATAGCACCTTCTCCAGGTTGTATAGATTCCATGTCCCTCCGAGTAGGAGTTTGGCAATCAAACCATCTATTGCCACGCATAGAATCTAAAACTTAACGGCAAATCGTGACGTCGTGAATGAAATACGGGCCGTTGTTTTTGATTGCGATGGAGTTTTAGTAGATATAGGATCATCATGGCAACAAATACACAATTACTTTGACACAAATAATCTAGATACATTGGAAAGATTTCTGAAAAATGAAATCACGGATGACGAATTTATGGCAATGGATGTCAAAATGTGGCTTGATATTCAAGAGAACATTCACATTGATGAGATAATGAGGTGCTTCTCTGGTGTAAAACTGATGAAAGGAGCCAGAGACGTTGTTGAAGAACTTAAGAAAAGAGGAATATATGTAGCGATTGTCTCATCAGGTGTTGCTAGATTTATTGGATCGATTGCACACATGCTGAAAGTTGATGATTGGGCTGCTAATGATTTCAGTTGGGACAAAGATGGTTTTCTTATGGGCCCAGCTCCCTCGATGGTAAATTCACATAATAAAGGATTAATGGTTGATAAATTGTCTAAAATAAATAATATCAGGCCAGAAGAAATTTGGAGTGTTGGAGACTCAAGTACAGATTTATCTATGCAAATAACTAACTCAAATTTCATAGGTTTTAACCCTGCACGCCAAAGAGCATTGAATGCATTCAAACAGGCAAATGTGCCTATAGTATTAGAAAAAGATTTGAGAAAAATTTGGCCAATAATATTTAATGAAGAATTTCCGAACTAATTTCAAGCAAATGGTATTGATGCCGAAGCATGAGTATGTAAGTTAATTACCGTCAATATGCAAGGTTTGGGCTGGAATCCGAGCATTCTTTGGTAATCTGTCTGATCTTGCCATGTGGAACTGTGAACAATAGTTGTACCTTTATGGTCTCCAATAAATTGCCCATGAACATGACCGGTGACAAATATATCAGGAATAGTCCCAATGACCATGCTATCTTCGGGCTCGGGAGATAAGGGAGTTTTACCACCCCATGATGGCGCTAAGTGTCTTCTTTCTAGCATGGACCGCATTGCCATCTCTGGTTTGGCATAAGTTACGGATCTAAGTCCTGCAACAAAATCATCAATACTTTTACCATGATAGGAAAGAATTCTAACTCCATGAAGACTAAAATCACAAGGATTCCCTACAAAAACTGCATCTGAATAATCTTGTTGAACTTCAGGGTCGAGTGCAGGCTGGGGTTCGGCAGGACGAACGGCATCATGATTGCCAGGTAGGATAATGACGTCTATCCAATCTGGGAGATCGTTCAAAAGACTGGCAAGTTTCCCATATTGTTTAAACAAATCAGTTATTGCCAGATGTCTTTCTTGACCTGGATATATCCCCACACCATCTACACCATCGCCACTAAGTACGAAATATTTGATTGTGCGTGCCAGGGGATCATTCTGAAACCAATTAATCATTTTCTTCCATTGTGGTTCAAGAAAAGTTTTGCTACCAACATGGACATCCGATAGAAATGCTGCAGATACTGCTTCATCAACACTAGCTGCATTCTTGGCTCTTCTTGGTAAAGGAGGCATGTGTAAGTTTGAGGAAATAAATAACTCGCTACGGTCGCCAATGAAATATCCGCTAACACCGATCACCTCATCATTCATCAAACCATCCAGAGCTGCATGTAATGGATTGGCACCGGAAGGAGGTTTCAAAAGACATTGAATTTGTGTAGTTTCATCTTCAATCATGAACATAAGGTTTCCAGACTTCGACCAACGTGGCTCACTTACAAGACCAACAAGAGTGACCTCATATTCAGAGGAGGAGTGACGTTGCCGGTTCCGGTACGCTTCTGCATTAGAGATTGGGCGCCGTGGTAGTGAACGACCTTCGAGCATTAAATTTCGAATTTTACTCAATCTACTATTGAAAAATGATTTGATATCAGATAATTTTCCTTCTGTAACAGAATTTCCTGTGATATCAAAATGTATTTCTATTTCTGAATCGACATCTGTTGCTAACATAGGGAAATCATGAAGGCTATAATGAGATAACCCATGAGGTCTAGGAGCGGAAGATATTTTTGCACTAGAAATTGGAGCGAGTACTCGACCTATCGGAGACGGATTGTCAGGTGCGGGAAGTGTAGCTTGAGATGTCTTAATAGGAATCGTACTAGATTCATTTACAACAACCTTAGGAGGCACTAGAGAGAGCAACTGGTCGATAGATTGGGAATTAAGAATTTGAATATTAGATAAATTCGCTGCTTCTATTAATGGAGTTAAATCATCTAATGATTCTATTTTCTTTTTAGCATCTTGAGTAGTTACAAGAATTCCCGCAGCAAGCAGTATATTCTGCCGTTCCGCCCAATCGTCCGACGCCATCTGTTCATGGTCAGATAGACACGCTCATGATAATATCGCCCAAGAGAAGTTATTCATCCCAGTCTGTAAGTGATGCTAAATCCACTTTTTGAATCTCATCGGCAACAGTTGTTTCTTCTACATTCCAAGACATACTGCCCTCCCATTCTTCAGAAGAGGGATCCATTTCTGAGATGTCGGGGTTGTCGTCGTCTGAGTTATCTTCAACATCTTCAGACACATTTTCTTGATTCTCTAATCTATCTAATGTCTCAAGAGCAAGTCGTAAGGCGAAAACTGCGAATGAACGTTTGTTGTCTAGCCTGTCATTATTACCAAAATCCATCCTACGTACAAGAAAATAATCTCTAGCAATAACAGCAACATGAACACGCCCTACTTCTTTATCGGCTGTAGAACCTCCAGGGCCTGCAATTCCAGTTATTGCAATAGATACATCTGAACCTGATTGATATCTAGCACCTCTAGCCATCTGAACTGCGACTTCGTGCGAAACTGCTCCAGCTTCTCCTTCATCAAAAGCTGATTTTTCAACACCTAACTCTCTCATTTTTGCTTCGTTAGAATAAACCACCCATCCTTGACTGAACCATTGTGACGCTCCAGATATGTCCGTTATCAATGAAGCAAGTAATCCTCCAGTACATGACTCTGCAGTAGAGATGGTCCATCCCTTCTTTCTTAGACGTCTTGTCATCCGGGATGCTAATCCCGCAGTCTCTTCTACCACGCGTGCCCCTCGTAGCAGTCCTTCTTGACTGTTTACACTGACTCATTGAGGGTTAAAGTGGTGGGCCCGGCAGGAATTGAACCTGCGATCTTCGCTTTGTAAGAGCAACGTCATAACCCCTAGACCACGGGCCCCACAAAGAGACTCGGGCGGCGTCGCATTCAAATGATTGGTGGTGGAACATTCTGTTAGAGAGTGGTATATTGAGCAATATAGAATACTTGCTGGAAAACTTGAAATTGTCTGGAGTGCCTTTAGATAAAAATGTTGAATTGGCGTTTAAATCAGTAAAAATAGAGGATTTTTTATTTCACTCGAGTGAAGACTTTTGGCAAGATAAACCCGTTGTTTTCATGACAACTAAAGCGGGAGCAGTAAAAAATATCTCAGCACCCCACATGATTGCAACATTATTACACCATTTAGAGATTCAAAGTGGCCTACATTTCTTATTAATTGGATCCAAAGGAGGATATCTCGCAGCAATTTTAGACCACATCCTAGGGGTTAATGGAATAGTAACAATAATTGAACCACATAATGAAGTTCTTGAGCATACAAGAGATATTCTAGAGAATTATAACTCAAAAGGAATTATTCGCGTATTATCTACATCTAGTATGGATTATTTTGAAGAATTTGAAAAACCGATAGATAGGGTGCTAATTACAGGAGCGATGAGAGAAAATCCTGAATTTTTGAATATGGTGTTACAAGATGGAGCATTTATTTTGGGACCATTTGGAGGCACAGTACAGCAAAGACTACTCAAAAGAGAAAAAAATGGAGATAGTTGGTTAGATACTGACCTTGGAGGAGTAATGTTTGGCCCCATGGACGCCGTTAACGCAGAAAAAAATCCACTAGACCCACAAGTTCTAGCAGAAGGACTGGAGGACTCTTTGGAATTAATTTCAGAGATTATTGAAATTAATGAGACTATATATCAGAGTGTTGAACAACTTATAACCTCACTAAGAGAACTACCTAGAGACATCCCCCCAATCTCAGAAGATGCATCAGAAGATGAGATATTAGAGCATCCAGTTATGGATTTGATAATGGCAGAGATGGAATGGCTAGCACCTATTTGGCCTATCTTTGGACACTTAATCTCAATGGACTTTGTTAATTTTGTCAAATCGGATGATGGTGATGTATCTATGGCCGGTGGGCACAAAGACCTAGTTCCTTGAATAGGAGTATTCTTGCACTATATACGAGTGGAAGATTTGTGGTTAGAGCGGCAATACGGCAGTTGAACAACAAAGATGTTCGACAAAGAAGAAGAGCCGTAAGAAAATTGTTCGAATTAGATGACCCTGTAGCAATTGATGCATTCATACCACTACTAAATGATTCTGATGAATGGTTTAGAGGAAAGGCACTTATTGCAATTCAGAAATGGGCTTCAATGAAAGATCTGGAACTTGCTGAAAAACTTGCAGATTCAATAAAACCTGAAGAACGTATTTTAGCATGTAGAATCGCTCCGAAAATTGGGAAATCGTGTGGATTAATACTAAAGAAATTATCAGATGATGAGGAACAATTGGTTAAACAAAATGCTTGGAAAGTTAGGCTAGAACAAGATGAGCATTTGATTAGAGAAGCGATTACGGTTGATGAAAGTGGAATACGAATACTAGCAATGGAAAAAATTGAGAAAATGGAAAATATTGAAGATGAAGTAATCAAAATAATTCTAACGGATGAATCCAGTAGGGTAAGAAAGAAAGCGGTATCACTTCTCAGAATTCGCCCAGAATTAAACCATTCTGGAAAATATGATGAGATTATAATCGATATTGCAGAAAATGATAAAAATGCACAGATAGATGCAATAATCATGTTAATAGAAAGTGGAAGAGAATCTAAGGTGATTCGAGAAAAAATACCGGCATGGTTAGACCAGAAGAATCCACAAATGGTTAAATCTATTATTGAATCTCTAAAAAATAAGAATTGGAGTGATAAGAGTGATTTAATCGCTGCAATTATTAATTCATCCAATGACAAATTAATTTCAGGAATATTGAGAAGAAATAACTCCATTGAGGCGAATAAAATCAGGAAGGATATACTACTTGATGAAAATAATAGCGATATACTAAGAGCTCGAATAATTGAGGATTTATTTGGAAAAAATCAGAATGATGAGAAACTCATGGAGATTATCAAAGATCTGCAAAATTCAGACAATGAATCAATATCGAATTCGGCTAAAATGTTCATTAAAAGCATTGAATGATTACTAACTAAATTGCAGGTTTTCTGAGCCTAGATAATGATACGGCTATAGGAGGAAGATGATCAGAAAGTCTATGGCGGCTAGTTTTTGGCGTAAATAATTCCCCAGAAAGTGCTGCCTCAATGACCTCATCTTTTGTAACCGCATCACGGCCACAATTTGGCCACACATCAAGTTCAATACTATCATTTTCAAGATAATCAATAAGTACACAGGGAATACATAGTAGTTCTAATCTCTGAGCAACGTGGTATCTATGGTGGCCATCAAGAATTGTGCTAGTTAATCTATCAATTAGTAATGGCTTGGTATATGCATTCCACCTATGAGTCATTTTTTCTAGTTGATCGACCTTCTTTGGAAATACTTGCTCATGAGGTCGAAGTACATCTAAGGGCACTAACTCGACCTTCATATTAATTGCGAGGAGTGTATCCTTGTTAGTTCTAGTGCCCGAAGACCTGATGTTCTCTAGCATATACGCGAATACATGAGTGACCATCGCAGTCATCTTACACTTGATGATAATCAAGTCCTAGAAAGACTGAGAAATGAAGGTAAAGCATGGATTGTAGGGGGATGGGTTCGAGAAATATTACTTGGCAATTTGGCATCCGACTTAGATATAGCCACAACACTAACTCCGGATAAAGTAAAGAAATTATTTCCGAGAACAATACCTATTGGAGAAGATTATGGTACCGTTATTGTTAGACTAGAAAAAGAAGTTGAAAAGCAATGGGAGGTTACTACTTTGCGTAAAGAAGGAACTTATGGCGACGGAAGAAGACCAGATAATGTATTATTTGGGGAGGAAATTGAAGCAGACCTAGCACGTCGTGATTTTACCATAAATGCTATGGCAATAGATGAGAAAGGAGATTTAATAGACATATTCGGTGGTCAAAACGATTTGCAACTTAATATTCTTAAAGCAGTTGGAAACGCTAAAGAAAGAATTGCGGAAGACGGATTAAGAATAATGCGCGCATTCAGATTCTTAGATAGAGGTGAAAATAACATAAGGACTATGGATGGAGATTTAGAAGTAGCAATTATAGAAAATAAAGAAATGTTAGAGAAGGTATCTAATGAAAGAATAGGTGAAGAAATAAAGAAGATATTATCTGCTCATCATTCCGATAAAATACTATTGAAAATGGAAGAAATGGGTGTGATAGAAAGTATATTCAAGGATTTATCAATAGACTTAACAAATACAAATTGTTCTAATTCATTGGTGACTCTAGCGAAAATTTTGAAGAAAAATGATTGTAAGGGAACTGAGCTGGGTGCCAAAATAAGAGATATACTGAAATTTTCTAAAAAAGAACTGGCCCTGATTGCTTTCTTGCATGACTACAAGAATGTAAATTTTGAAACGAGTATAGAGAGTGTAAGAAGATTTAGGGTATATCTATCAGAGAAGCAAAAGAATGCGATTCTAGAATATCATAATCCATCAGAATTTATTAAAAAATTGAATGAGACGAAAGATATTGGAGATACTAGAGCACCACTTGTTGACGGAATTACACTTGCAACAATAACTGGCATTAAGCCAGGACCTAAACTTGGTATGCTCAAAGGTTGGTTATACAGACAACAGATAGAAAAAAATCTTACAGTAAAGGAAGTGGTCCTAGAGCTACTAGATGAGATTGATTATGAAGATGGTGATTATGAAATGTGGCCTATATTATCCTGGCCATAATCAAACTTCATTCAGATATTCAATATATTCCTTTTCATCTAAGAACTGATCAGCATCAAAATCATAAGGTTGAACAATAACACACCAACCATCTGCGTAAGCATCATCATTAACAAGGTCTGGATTATCTTCAATATCTCCATTTAATGAAACTATTTTACATGGAAATGGTGAATTAATCAATAACTTGTCATGTTCTGTGGTCACAGTAAGCAGTAAATCATCAAGTCCAACTTCATCACCGCTAGTCATTGGAGAAGCAGCATCATCATCCTGAGAAGGTTCGTCATCACCATCTGAATCATCAGTTTTGAATTCGGAATCATCTTCAGGTTTTGTTAAAATTACTCGAATGATTTCGCCGTATTCTGCTCTAACAAACTCACTCAATCCGATCTTCACTTGAGAGTCTGTTTTCTTAGGATCCAGTACCTGTAACCAAAGATGTTCGAGGGTGTATTTTCGTCCATGTGCCACGCCAAATTCGTAATAATCGCTATCCGCCATACTAATTCTCGACCTGCGCCCAACTGACAACTGCTTTCAAATGTTCGATTCGAAGAAGTAGCAACATTTGCCATTACAAGACATTAACAACACCATTGACCTCGGAGAGTTGAGTGAGATAATGGAGTTCATGGAAACAGAAGAACAAGGCATGATTCGAGAGATGGTTCGTGGCTTTGCAGAAGAGGTGTTGGCACCTACATGTCTAGAACGTGATAGGAACGCTTTGCCGCCTTTAGATGAATGGAAGCAATTTTGCGAATATGGCTTGCAGGGCATCACTATTCCTGAAAAATATGGAGGTAGCCCAGTAGATGATATTTCTGAAGCAATAATTATTGAAGAGTTGGCGAGAGTCGATCCTTCATTCGCAGTTATGTATTCTGTGCATGTAGGATTATGTGCCAAAACTATAGCACTTCATGGGAATGAAGAACAGAAAAAAAAGTACTTGACTAGACTTGCTGGTAAAGAAATTGGTGCTTATTCGCTTTCTGAAGCAGGGGCTGGCACTGATGCAGCCGCAATGGTTTGTAAAGCAAAACTATCGGGAGATGGGAGGCACTTCATAATTACCGGTGAAAAAATGTGGGTGACGAATGGACAAAGTGCTGACATCTATGTATTGTTTGCAAAAGATGTTGATCATCCCGATTATGAAGTTAAAAAACATGGGGGGACAACTGCATTCATCATTGAGTCCTCGATGAAGGGCTTCAGCGTAGGTAAAAAAGAAGAAAAATTAGGTATAAGATCCTCAGATACTTGTTCTTTGCTGCTAGAAAATTGTAAGGTACCAGTAGAGAACGTGTTGAAAAATGTAGGAGAAGGATTCCCTATTGCAATGAATGCATTAGACAATTCGAGAATTGGTATTGCAGCACAAGCATTGGGGATTGCTCAAGGTGCATTTGAATCAGCGTTAAATTATTCATATGAAAGACAAACTTTCGGAAAACCTATTTCACATCATCAGAGCATTGGAAATTATCTTGCCGATATGGCCACTCAAATTGAAGCTGCTAGAATGATGGTGTACAAAGCTGCATGGACTAAGCAAAAACATTACGAAGAAGGAGGAAGTAGGCATACAAAGGAAGCGAGTATGGCTAAACTATTCGCAGGAGATACTGCTATGTGGGTATCCGAGAGAGCAGTACAGATACTCGGAGGTTATGGTTACACAACTGATTTCCCAGTTGAAAGATTCTTCAGAGATGCTAAAATTACTCAGATATATGAAGGTACACAAGAAGTACAACGTATCGTTATAAATAGGGCAATTAAACCTTGAAATATAATTATAATAATGAAAGTTATTCTATCCAAGAATATTTCCTTTGACCTTCTAAAACGTCGGCGCCACCGATAGAAACTAATGCAAATTCATCCTTAGGGGGTAAAACAGAACCTGTTTGAGAACCACGGTGAAGAGATTCGTAAATTTCTTTGTCGATTGGGTGCCTCTCAGTAAGTCTGGCAAATAGATCGAACTTTGCCGCTACATCTTTCCATTCTGGTTGGACTATTCCTTCGAATACTTTTGCTTTAGCACCAGAGCCGTAGCCACATAGGCCGATTCTCTCACCCACCATTGTCTCGTTTTCGAGAAAATCTGATTCAATAGTAGACATTAGGGCAAGAAAAATTGAACCAGTATATTGATTACCAACTAAACTAGAAGCGCGCTGAGCTTTCTCGATTCTTGCTTCAACGAATTTCTTAAACATTGGAGTTTTAGAAATTAATCTCCTATATTGGTCATTTGCTTTCTCAAATTCCTCATAACCTTCTAATGAGTCTGCAAAATTTTCAGGAAATGGCTCCTCGCCTATTTCTTCAAGTATCTCATCCCATAGGGGGAGGTGTCTTCTATCGTGCCTGAATACATCTGGAAACATCCTCTTACCTTGGAATGCATAAGGGAGATGTACGATGATTCTTTTCCATTGATTAGTAAGAATTTCATCATCCTCTGGATTATATCGTCCAGAACGTATAGCCTCATCTCTAAAATTGATGAAAGCCTGCTTAACGGATTCGGAATAACATCGGTTAGAAAATTGGCCATCGAATATAGGTGTATCTTTATGGATTTTTAGCGTCTTAGATTCAAATAAAATATGATCTTTAAGAGAGGATAGAGGTAATATATCAAGTATTTTTTCTACTAAACCGGCTCTTCTTGGTTTTTCACCCGCTTCTTCGGCTAAATCTAGAACATTTTCAACAACTGTTTTCATATCAACTTCTCTTCTTGGTTTGAAGAAATCATGAACTGGCATTGTTGACACGCCCCAATTATCAGGAATTACAAGTAATCTTGGATTATGGCGTATTAAAATCGCGCCTCCGCCTGCCCCCTGAGTATATTCTCCAGAGGATTCTAGATCATATTTAGCATTGTCAGCAAATACCGCTATTCCCATTCTATCTTGGGCTTCACCACCTCTTGCAACCCAATCTAAAGTATTATGCATGGCATCAACCGCACCAATGCAGGCGAATGTTAAATCTACAACATCGCAATTTCTGAAACAATCTATCCCATATTCGCTTTGATATCTTTGCTCTAACATATCCATAATGTATGTAGCAGTTGGTTTCGCCCCATCAAGAGCAGATTCAGTACCAAGATAGATCCTACCTATTTTGTTGGGATCAATATTATTCCTATCAATTAAACGAGCGCAGGCGTTTGCACCCATCGTGGCAGTATCTTCATGCACATCAGGTATTGCCATTGCTTTCAGCCCAAGCCCCCGATTTAGTTTGCCAAAATCTGCTCCGCGGAATTTCGCAAAATCCTCCATATCGAAGTATAATTTGGGGAAATGTATGGCTATATCATCGATTCCTACCTCTGTCATAACAACTCCTCCAAGTCTTGGCGCGAAGAAAGATGGTTATCATACCTACTATGAAATTGGGGTCAAGTAGTCATTTATCAAAACGTGTTACTGCGAGCCAGTGATTAAATCCATAGTGCCTAATAAATCTGCTTTCTCTGAAAAATATTCAGAGATTGGCGTTAAAACTTCTTCTAACCCCCTAGAAACCGCCATTTTTCCATCAAATGGATGGACAGTGCCGTCATTTATTGCAGAAATAAACGTTCCAATATCACGCCATTCAGAGGGTTGACCGTATTCAGGTTTAGGTTCAACTTTTAATTTACCTAACCTTGGAAATAAAACATACTTTGCAATCTCATATATTGCGGAGTTATCATTACCCACTTCTAAAAATGCTTTACGTATTTTCTTGTCTATTTTTTTGGGTGTGTCGTGCAATAATATAGCATTATTTGGATCGGATTTTGACATTTTATGATCGTAAGAGTCCATTCTCCCACCGCCTCCTTTTAATCCGGATAACATAGGAGTATGGATACATGTAGCTTTAATCCATTTATTTCGATCTGCTACTTCACGCATGTACATATGTGCTTTTCTTTGATCCATGCCACCTAGTGCGATATCTATTTCTAATTCGAATATATCAGCAGATTGCAAGGCAGGGTAAAAGAATGCAGACAAATCATGATCAGAAGAATCTTCATCCCTTCCCATGATACTGAAGGTCCTTCGTACACGTGACAGACTCATATTTTTAGAACATCTTAATACACGTTCCCAGTATTTACCTGAGTCCATTATTTCCGAAGCATGTATGAACCTAATCTCACCGGGCCCGGTACCTTCTTTAGGATGATCAAGTAAAACTCTGAAAACCTCAGACATATATTCTGCAGCCAAAGAGATTTTTCCCATATCCCTAGAAAATTTGTCATTAATCCAAGCGTGCCAGTCTGCTAATAAGACCGTTATATTGACATCTTCATCAAGCATTTTTTTCATTGTCTCAGCAAGTATCATCCATCCTAAATGTGCTTTACCACTTGGTTCAAGGCCAATGTATGCATTCAACTGAGAATTACCCGAATGACTCGATTTTCCGGAAATTACCTTAGCAACATGATCTATTCCAACAACCTCTTCGCAACTGCTAAACATTCTTTCAATTTTATTTCGACCTTCTTCGTCGAGAAGAGAAAGAGGATCTGGATTACTCATTAAATCACCTTCACTACTTGAATAATTTATTTAATTTCTCGCCACGACCGGCAGCCTTGGTGTTTTCACCTTGTTTTAATGCGGATTCGATTTCTTCAATTAAAGATTCAGCCTGAGTTTTAACTTCTTCGGAAACATTTGATGACAGTTTCATATAATGCCGTGCTGCATTAACTGCTGATTTTGCTTTAGATGCTTTTTTACCCCATTCTTTGGCTTTGTCGCCACGTTGCTTGGAATTATAACCGGTGGCCTCATCAAGGAATAGAGTCCATTTTCTCCGACTGTCCTGAGCGATGCTCATAGCCTCGGGGTTATCAAAATTAGGGGGGACGTTAGTGACATCTATGACTAAAGAGCCAGTTTCTGTAAAATGTGCATTAATGGAGGTCATAATGTCATGAGAACCCGAGAAAGATGTTTTACCATCTGCCTCAACTTTATCAAAATATTTCTTAGCTAACACCGCTAATCCGCCGTCTGCCAAAATTTGTTTCATCAATCCACGCTTAACGTCGAATCTCTCCATAAGTCATGCGCGTAGTAATTGCTTATTCAATACTACGAGGGAAAGATAACATCTGAAGGCATATTAAACAGGGCTAAATCTATGTTCGTATTCGGCAGACCATGGGAATAAGGCAGGCGATACTCATGGGAGTTATGATAACGGCAGTATTGGCATCACCAATAGTTAATGCAGATTCGGCTGTAGAGCTAGATTCAATAATTATTCTTGACAGTGCAGATTTAGGTATTCAAGGAGTGGCAGAAAATCCAGAAGGAAATAGAATCTTGATTTATGGGGCAGACGGCTATGCAGAAATTATATTTTCAAATAGACCGGAAATTCAGATTCCACTTTCAGCAACTGATGAGCAAACAATGAGAGGTGCAGATTGGCACCCAGGTGGAGGCACGGCTTTCTTAGTTGGAGATGAAGGAATGGTTCTAAGATATGCGGCCGAAGATTACTCACTCACTCAAGCAGGAGAAAAACTAAACTTCGGTCAAACACAATTAAACACAGTCGCATGGAATACCGCAGGTTCATGGGCATATGTAGGAGGAGATGATGGATGGTTGTGGCGAATCAGAGCAGAAGGAGATGGAGGACTGGAAACACATCTTATTGAAGGCAGGGGAGAGGGTGACGTTACAGGTATTGATTGTCACAATGAAGTTATGCTCTGTGTGGTTTCGTCATCTACTGATGGAATTGGAATAATTGATAGAGACCATATTCTGACTTGGATAGGGGGAAATTTCTATCCTTGGACCAGTGTGATATGTCCATCTAATTATGTGCTATCTTGCGCGTCTGTATCTAGTACTCAACAAGTGGGAATGATAAAACTGCATTCAGACGGTGCTTTTCAAAGTGAGTTAACAATTAATGACATTAAAGGAATTGACGGTAAATTTACACATCTAAGTCACCAAGAAGACGTTAGGTCTTTGATTATAGTGGCACCATTCTCTATACTAGAACATAACATAAATACAAACTCAACATATCCGTGGCTAGATAATGAGGATGCTGAAGATTTCGATGCGACAATATCTGGAGAAAGAATTGTAGGGACATGGAATACTGGACAAAATAGTGGATGGTTGATTACTAGCCGCGGCACAATAGTTGAATTTCATTCGGCCGAAGAAATAGGAGGGGTAGGAGTTTTACTTGGAGGAATTGTAGGATTCCTAATTCCACTTACAATAGTTATGATGTTAATAACTCTAGTATATACTTCATCTCCAAAAATGCAGTATTGGGTGACCATGAAATTTGGCAACAAAGAAGAGAAAAGAGATGCTAGAAGGAAAGGACGAGGCAAAAGATAGGCTAGATAACCTACTGGCCCAATTAGGAACATTCATTTGGCCGCTATTATCGCCGTTGAATGAGAATTATGGCATATGAGGCTTTGGACTTCTACGATGTTGACTCATTATTGAGTGATGAAGAGCGAATGGTTCGTGACATGGTGCGAGATTGGGTTGATGAAGAAGTTATACCAAATATCGAAAAAGCATGTAGGGACGGTGTATTTCCAGATGAATGGAGAGTAGCATTGGGGGAAATGGGAGTCCTTGGGGCTCCTCTAAAGGGATATGGATGTCCGGGTCTTTCATACACTGCCTATGGAGTAATATGCAGAGAACTAGAGAGGGGAGATAGTGGGTTGCGATCTTTTGCAAGCGTTCAAGGCTCCTTAGCAATGTATCCAATTTGGGATTTCGGTAGTGAAGAACAAAAGAATCATTATCTCCCTAAGATGGCTAGTGGAGAATGGATAGGTTGTTTCGGATTAACTGAACCAGATTATGGATCTAATCCTGGCGATATGATTACAAAAGCAGAAGATAAAGGCGATCATTATCTCCTTAATGGAGCAAAAATGTGGATAACAAACGGAACTATCGCTGAAATAGCAGTTGTTTGGGCGAAATTGGATGGCGTGATTAGAGGATTTATCGTTGAGAAAAACGACCCGGGTTTTTCAGCGCCTGAAATGAAAGGAAAGCATTCCCTTAAGGCAAGCGTCACTAGTGAACTGGTATTCCAAGACTGTAAGATTCCAAAAGATAGGATGCTTCCTGATGTAAAAGGACTCAGAGGCCCCTTCTCTTGTCTAAATAACGCAAGATTTGGCATATCTTGGGGAGCCTTAGGTTCAGCTCAAGCCTGCTTCGATTCTGCAAAAGATTACGCATTGAGTAGGATACAATTTAACCATCCAATTGCATCTTATCAACTAGTTCAAAACAAATTAGCTTGGATGCTCAGAGAAATAACCAAGGGGCAGTTATTAGCATATCATTTGGCACTCAAGAAAGATTCGGGAACTTGGATTCCAGAACACATCTCATTAGCGAAAATGAACAATGTAGATATTGCTCTAGAAATCGCCAGAGTCGCTAGAGATATCCATGGTGCCAATGGTATCCTCGACGAATATCCAATTATGCGGCATATGGCAAATCTAGAATCGGTAAAAACTTATGAAGGAACACATGATATCCATAATCTCATTATTGGAAGACATATAACTGGAATTCAGGCATTCACAAGAGAAGTATGAAACTAGTTAGATTAGTTAAATTAAAACATAAAAAAACATTCGAACGACATAGAGGGGAAAATATGAATATTGCAGTACTACTAAAACAGGTTCCAGATACTACCGCGAAAATTACAATATCTGCAGGAAAAGTTGATGAGAGTTTAGTAAGTAAATGGTCTATGAGTCCATACGACGAATATGCTCTAGAGTCAGGATTACAGATGAAAGAGGCAAGTGGAGGAGTGCTAATCGCTATTACTTGTGGGCCAGAAAGAGCAAAGAAGATGTTGACGGATGCTGCTGCAGTAGGAGCGGATACTCTTGTCCATATATCAGATGAAGGAGTAAAAGATAGTACACATGTGCAAAAACTCTTGGCAGCCGCTGTCAAAAAATTTGGAGCTGACATCGTACTTTGTGGGAAACAAGCTGCAGATACAAATGGAGGATCTACTGGACCAGGGGTTGCTGAGATACTTGAGGTGGCATGTGTCACATTAGTTTCGGAAGTAAATTACGAGGATGGAAAAATCACTACAATAAGACCTAGCAGCATGGGTACAGAAAAAGTGTCACTAAATGGAATGGGTGTTTTTGCTTTTGACAAGGGCTCATCAGAACTCAGGAGACCAAATGTCAGAGGCATTATGATGGCAAAAAAGAAAGTTATTGAATCAATAACTTCAGGTGACTTAGGAGTGGAACTAGGAATCTCAAATATTACCTTAGATTCTCAAACACCCCCTCCTGCAAAAGCAGCAGGACAAAAATTCGAGGGTGCTGAACATGTACCTACAGTTGTATCTAAACTACGCAATGAGGCAAATGTAATCTGAGGTGAAAAAATGAGTTTTACAATAATAGCAGAAACAAACGGTGATTCACTTCACCCTACAACATACCAGTTAATTAGCGCTGCTTCAAATGTGGGTGCAAAATCAATAGTAATTTGCCCAAATGGTGAAGCTGCTTCAGAAGCATCAAAAATTGAGGGAGTGGAAAAAGTAATCTCAGTTGTTGGAGATTGCTTTGATATCTTTGATGGAAGTGCTTGGAGTGCCGCATTAAATTCCGTTTGTGAAGGGAAAATTCTAATTTCTGCATCACCAAATGGAAGAGAGATTGGGGCAAGAATAGCAGCCAAGAGGAATATACCAATTATCCAAGATATCGTGTCTATGTCTGAAGGCATAACTGTAACAAGACCAATATATTCAGGTAAAGCGGTCGAAACACTAACAATTTCAGGCGATGCGGTGATTACACTTAGGCCGAATGCATTTGAAGCTGCGGCACTAGGAAACGAAGCACCGATTAACATCGTTAATCAATCAGCAGACATTAAAATTGCAATACAAGAAGCAATTAATAAAGCAAGTGAACGCTTAGATGTTACAGAAGCGGATATAATAATATCAGGGGGTAGAGGAATGGGGTCAATAGATAATTTTTCACACTTGGAAAAAATTGCAGATATTGTCGGAGCCGCAGTTGGCGCTAGTAGAGCGGTTGTTGATGAATGGGGTATGCCTCATAGAATGCAAGTAGGACAAACTGGAAAAACAGTTACTCCTTCGTTATATATCGCTGTTGGAATTTCAGGAGCAATTCAACATCTTGCTGGCATGAGGTCGAGCAAATACATCTTAGCAATAAACAAGGATCCAGATGCACCTATATTCGGTGTCGCAGATTATGGTATTGTTTCAACTTGGGAAGAAGCAATACCTGCTCTAGAATCTGCACTTTCAGAGTTGAAATCTTAAGTTAATAGCAATGCGTTGAAATTAAAAAACCCTTCCCACTAAATTATGGGTAACAATGTGTTCGAAGATAATAATGTCCGATTAGTTATTGTATCAGCAATGATTGTTGGGATATTAATAGGTCTAAGCATTGCAGATATTGTCTTTGATGATTATCAAACTGGCCTCTCGGATTCTGATGGCGATGGCGTCCCAGATATATCTGACTTAGATCCTAATGGCGATGCTGGCCTCAGATTCACCCTTGTAGAAGTAATTCACCCAGAGTTAGATGAAAATACCAATGTAACCTTAGTGCTGGGTTACAATGACAATGGAGATGGTGAAGGAAAACTAAATGGTCAAGTATGCATACTTAACATGACCATTATGGGAAATACGACATTTACAAGACCTTCACACGAGTGTGTGTTCCAGGTTGCAGATTATGCTATGAGATCTGTTGCTTTCGAATACCGTATGTTTGAACTAGAAGTCATAAATCACGAAACTATAATTCACAATTGGGATATTTTTTCAGAAGATGACGATGAACATCCTTGGGGCACTAATACAACAGTGGACCCAGCATTTCTTTCCGTAGGGAGTACCATTCTTCTAGATGGGATGTCAGATACGGATTCGTGGGAAAACAATGCAAGAGTTGTGTGGTATACTAGCAAGGTCCAGATTTTTGCGGATTAAACAATTTGTATTGTTAATGTTGCTCTAGAAGAGGCCCCTCTATCATCAAATACTGTCAGATAAAAGACATGAACACCCTGAGATAATTTTACATTAACTTGAGGTTTGTCTGAAATTATTTTCCCTCGGCCATTTTCCCATGACCAAGTTTTGATGAAACCATCAGGATCATATGATTTACTACCATCAAGTAAAACTATTGCAGTTCCTTGGTCATTAGAAGTTATTGTTTTGTCTTCACCTACATCTACTATAGGTGGGATATTAAGTGATTTAGCAGACTTAGACAAGTTTTCTAGTAAATCCATCTCAATAATTGGTTCATCTATGATTATCTCCAATTCCTCATCTAATGCATCGAAAATATCAGAGGAGTTTGTAGGTAATTCAGGCCTTTTAGAGGATGCTTTTTCCTCGTCCTCAGAAAGTGCGCCGGAGAACTCATCGGAAGAAAACGAAGGATTTACAAAATCATCACTAAAAGAAAAATCAATAGATCTAACCTTAGAATCTGGGTCTATGAGGTATAGTGGGCAGGGTTCTCTATGTTTTTTATCGTCACCCAATATGGCTACTCTAGAATCACTCAATCTTATGATATGCTCAACTATGCCTATATGCTCGAGGCTCCAAATTATCTCTTTATCGAAATTAACTCGAGCGATGTCAAACCACGATGCTATGAGGACATCATCATTCCAAATGAATAATTTTGTTATAGGGTAAGGAAATTCGGCTAATAATTCTGGAATGTTAGTACCTATTTCTAAGTTCAATAATTCGCCGTTGAAGCAACCTAAAATTACTCCCTTGGAAGTACTACATATTGAACTAGCAAGGCTTTCGATTTCACTAATATGAATTAGACCGCTTCCCATGCTCCAACATTCAACACGATTCTCAGGCCTATCATCAATAACCAAACCAAGCGAATTTCTAGCTACAACTAATATGTTATCAGGACGAAATAGCATGCAAGAAACGGTTTCTATATCATCGGCAGCAGCAGGAGAATCATATAAAATATCTCCATCGATATCCAATATCACAACTCTGCCATTTTCTAAGGCAATGGCCGAGAAATCACCTTCATTATTACTCGAAATATGAGTTATTTGACCTATTTCTTTGACCCATAATAATTCACCAAGATGATTAAAACGGTGCAAAAACCCCGAACCATCTGCAACTAGAAACTGAGGGCCAGATACTGAAATAATTTCACAACCAGAACTTAATTCATAACTCGACAATTGATCAGAGATTATCGAAATACCTGAGATACTAGAACCAACTATCAAACTCCCACCTAGGTATATTAAATCAATGACTTTTCCGTCAATTGTGTATGACTCAATTAATTCTCCATCATAGTTGAAAACTGATACACAACCCTCTTCGTCACCAACAGCTATACCTCCATTTGGCATCGGGCAAGCAGATGTAGGAATTCCACTAACTTCAACACTTTTGTGAACGTCGATAGTAGGGTGCATGAAGATACTGAACACCAATACTCTTTCATCCTAACTGGTAAATGAGTTAAGCGGAAGCGGATTTCTTAGCATTGTCATTTCTTGATTTCTCAATTCTATTCAAGTATTCGTTAGTGATTCCTCCAGTAACATAAACACCATCAAAACAGGAGCAATCAAATGTAACGATGTTATTGTCACCCGCCCCCAAACAGGCTTCAATTAAGTCGTCAAGATCTTGATAAACCATCCAATCTGCACCAATCGCTTCACATATTTCTGAATTAGAACGGTTATGAGCTACGTATTCGTCCTTAGCTGGCATATCAATACCATATACATTAGGATGAATTATCGGGGGAGCGGCTGAAGCAAAGAATACCTTGCTAGCACCTGCCAACCTAGCCATTTCAACTATCCTCTTGGAAGTATTACCTCTCACTACACTATCGTCTACAATAAGTACTGTTTTACCCATAAATTCACTTTTTATTGTGTTCAATTTTTTCCTGACTGAATCTTTTCTTACCGATTGTCCAGGCATAATGAAAGTTCGTCCAATATACCTATTCTTAACAAAACCTTCTCGGTAAGGTATTCCCAATTCTCTAGCCAATTCTAAAGCAGCAATACATCCACTATCAGGTACAGGAATTACTGCATCAATCTTATGATTAGGTTTCATTACCATAATTCGGCGTGCAAGAGCGGACCCCATTCTAAGGCGTGCAGAATGAACGGAAACTCCATCGATAACAGAATCCGGACGAGCGAAATACACATGCTCAAATATGCATGGTCGATGTTGAGGATCAGGGTGGCATTGTTTGGAAGAAAAATTACCATCTCTTCGCACAATAACTGCTTCACCTGGATACACATCTCTTTCTAATTCGAATCCTAAGGTCATTAATGCAGCACTTTCTGAAGCAAATGCATACTCAATAAAACCATTTACATTCCTAGTACCCATACATAATGGTCTGATACCATTAGGATCCCTAAAAGCAACAATACCCCAACCAGTAATGCAGGAAACTACACTGTAACTTCCTTCCGCACGCATATGTGTTCTTTCTATCGCTCGAAAAATATCTTCTGAGTTCAAGGCATCTATGCCACCAGGACGGCCATTGAGTGAACGTTGGATCTCAGCGGCAAGTAAATTCAGTAAAGCCTCAGAATCAGAACTAGTATTGATTCTCCTATGATCATATTCGAGAAGGCTATCAAGTATTTCTTCAGTATTATTCAAATTTCCATTATGAGCTAGGCTGACTCCAAATGGGGTGTTTGTGTAGAAAGGCTGAGCCTCTGCAACGGATGAACTACCTGCTGTAGGGTATCTAACATGCCCAATCCCTACAGATCCTTGAAGAGATTTCATATGTCGTTGTTTGAATATATCTCTAACATATCCATTAGCTCTCCGATGGTACATATTTTGTTCATCAAAAGTTACAATGCCTGCTGCATCTTGGCCACGATGTTGAAGAACTAGTAATCCATCATATATATCAGAAGCAACTGAGTATTCTGGACTGCCAACAATACCGATGATACCACACATGTAGGACAAACCTCGCTCAGTCATAAGGGTCTTAGCACTTTGCTAATATGGAACTTGATTATTTGCTGCCCATAGAGCGATTTCTTTTGCTCCATTGATACTTACGCATACGTGAGGTTTTACCGTATCCACAAGATGAACATACTGACTTTTGCTTATGGTAAGAATGACGTCCACAACGACGACAACGAATGTGAGTCGACTTTTGTCGCTTACCCATGCTTGGAGTGCCTTTTGACATGATTACACCTTATTGGATAGCGCGGCGACTTACCGACTTGTTATGAGAGTTACCCTTGAAGGGGGGTGTCAAGTGGGAGCCTATTCAGAATCTAAAAGTGCCAGAAGAGGGTCTTCGGGGAGACTTCTAATTGATGCCCTGAACAAAAAATACAGCATTAAAACATAGAAAATAGGAAGAATTGTAAGAATGTCAACTATTCCTTCTGTTAATCCAAATCTCATAGAATTTGAAAAGTTTGTGATCCCATCATTTAATTGTATAATAATAGCTAGACAAAACAGAACAGAGAGAGACTGGATAAATACGGGGATTGTCGGGCGGCTGTAAGGGTGAAATGATACTATTTGGAATATGATAATTGAAATATTTGAGAGTATGAATCCACCAAGTATGGAATATAATAATTCAAGTAAAATATCATTCATTTATCATCAACTCCTATATTATTGGAAATAATCTGTCGTACAAATTCTTTCTCTCTGTCTGTTAATTCAGGAGCAGGTTCTTCGAGAGGAATCCGATTCTCTACAATTCTAACTAGAAGAGCAAAAGATAAAACGGAAATTAAAATACCAATAAGCGTTGAAGAAGCAATTAATACTTCCATAATTGCCAAGTCACTATTATATTGCAAATAGAGAAAGAAAGAGAATAGGATCACTACCCATCCTGATATTAATTGAGGGTAGCGAGTTTTCCAATATGTTGGAGCGCCGATAAGAACTAGATAATAACCCAAAAAGCCTGTTGAAAACCAGGGCAGGAAATTTTCGAGTGAATTTGAAATTACTAATTCTTGTTTATTCGGAACATATAGTTGAACACATAGAGACACAAACCCAAGAAGAAGGAAATAGAGATAGTACCTATTTCTTTGAAATGAAGGACCCATCCGTCCAAAAGACACACCTAATAATAGGAGGAAAAAACCCAACCAAATCTGCATAGAGCCCTCTATCATGATGATTCCCCCTCGTTACTACTTCATCTATGTTCTTTAGATTAAATCACTAAATGTCCAATCACAGGCTCGGAGATTACGCGACAGAGTTCATATACGGGTCGTCAGTCGCCCGCTTCGTCGTAAGACGTTAAGGTGCTAAAGATGGTTAAGATGCCGCGGAAAGTGATGCGTTACAGTCCTTCTGCAGGTAAGCACACAGAACATACAGTTGAACGTGTCAAGAAAAGACGCGCTAGTGAACTGAAGTGGGGTCAAAGGAGATTCCGTAAAGCAACAGCAGGATACAGAGGTTTCCCTCGTCCAAAGCCTTCGGGTGAAAAGCCGACAAAGCGTGTAAATCTAGTCTTTAGATGTACTGAGACAGGGAAAGGGCATTCCCCTGCAGGAAAGCGTGCGAAGAAATTCGAATTAATCGATAAATGAGAGGGATGATGATGAGTGGAAAATTCCTACGTGTAAGCTGTACTGATTGCGGACATGAGACCATTCTCTTTGACAGGGCGTCGACATCAATCTCCTGTTCTATCTGTGGTGCTACATTAGCACGACCAGCAGGTGGTAAGGCTGATCTTTCAGGAAGCACAGTTGTAGACGTCCTCGAATGAAGGGGACAAGTGCAATGAGTGAAGCCAAGGAATCATGGCCAGAAGAAGGAGAACTTCTTGTTTGTACTGTCAAAGGCGTTAAAGAAAATGGCGCATATCTAAATTTAGGTGGATATGGCGAGCGAGAAGGTTTCGTATTCATCGGAGAAGTCGCTTCTGGCTGGGTTAAAAACATCCGAGCACATCTAAGGGAAGGACAGAGAGTAGTCGCTAAAGTAGTCACAATAAAGAAAGATAGAAAGAGGGTTGATCTGTCTATCAAAGCAGTATCGGCTGAACGAAGAAAAGATACTTTGCAAACCTGGAAGAATCAAAAACGTGCAAGTCAAATTATGCGTGTTGCTGCAGAAAGAGTAAATTGGGATACAAAAAAAACAGAAGTGATTTCAGAAGAAATGATTGATAAATTTGGATCACTATATGGTGCCCTAGAGGAATGTGCAATTTCGGAAACAGCACTTTCGGACTCAGGTTTCTCTGGAGATTGGATGAAAGTAGTAACCGAATTAGCGGTTGAAAATATTGTACCTCCTTTCGTAGAAATAAGGGGTATTTATGATATTGAAGTATGGGGTAAAGAAGGAGTTCATGCAATTAGAGAAACTTTAGCAGCAGCAGAGTCAGTAGTTGAAAATGAAGAAGAGGTTACACTAACTTGTCATTACAAGGGAGCCCCGCATTATCGAATTGACATTAGAGCCCCTGATTATTCATTGGCGGAATCTGCTTGGGAAGCAGCAAAGAAAATTGCAACAGAAAAAATCAAGTCGGTCGAGGGGTCAATCTCTATAGAAAGGCTATGAAGAGGGTTTTGGAACATATTAATTCATACACCCTCAAACATCACAACAATATGAGGGGTCCCATGGTACGTACAAAATTACAACGTTGTAAAGACTGTGAAGAATACGGTCTGGAAGATATTTGCAAAAAATGTCAAGGCAAAATGGAAACTGTTGCTCCACTAAAGTATTCTCCAGAAGACCAACAAGGAACTAGGCGAAGACAAAGAGTCGATGCAGGTAGTGATGAATGGATAGAAGCACTCCCAACCCCTCGAAAAGTAATCGAGGGGGAAGAAGAGTGAAAACAAGATTCCATTGGATAGTTGGTAACGGTTTACCTGAGCATTCCGCAATACTAGAAGCGGTACCAGGGGTAGGGAATGTTGGAAAACTAGTTGTTGATGCATTAGTAGAAAAACATCCATCAAGAACTATTGGATGGATCTTGCATCCAGATTTCCCCCCTCATGCCACATTATCCAAAGAAGGATTGATGGCCCCTCCAAGATTAGACATCAATACAGTAATACTTCCAGATGGTAAAACAATAATCACAATAGGTGGGGATTTACAACCAATGACTGCCAATGGTCAGTTCGAGGTTGCAGATAGTATTCTTGAACTAGCAAAAAAGCATGACACCCCTCAATTATTAGTTCTAGCAGGCCTAGCTGCTGGTGCTGAAGAAAGAAACATTCATGTCATTTGTGCAGATGCTGAGGTAAAAAAAGCATTAGAAAAAAATGACATTACAGTTACAAATGAACAACCTACCTCTGGGATGATTGGTATAGCAGGACTTCTGATATCACTTTCTCCTTTGCATAATGTTCCTGCTATTGGACTAGTGGCTGAAACAATAGGTGCAAGTGCTGACGTTCTTGCAGCAGATAGACTTGCATCTTGGATTGAGGCAGGGTTAGACCTTCCTCTAAATTTAGATTTAGACACTACAGAAAAAACCGCTGAGAAATTATTAGCAACTATGGAAGTATCAGAATCAATAAGCGACATTCTTGAAACCGGTGAAAATCAAAATGATTCGAACTTTTATGCTTGAGGGAATTGCATGAAGATACTCTTAGGAAGCGGCGGGATAAGAACGCCGGAAAGGAAGAAAATGTTTCTAGAACTAATGAATGATAATTTCAAGAATTGTAAAAGAATTATCTTCATACCCTATGCAAGTAAAAACTATGATGAATATACGAATAAGGTCAAAAATATGTTTAGAGAATCAAATTATGAAATTATTGGGATTCATGAACTTGAGAGCCCGTTAGAAGAAATTCAAAAAATGGAAGGGATTTACGTTGGAGGGGGGAATACTTTCACGTTGGTTAAGAAGTTACATGAAGACGGGTTAATCGAACCAATAAGAAAGAGAGTTATGGAAGACCAAATCCCATATGCAGGAGTTAGTGCAGGATCTAATGTGGCTTGTCCTACAATGCAGACTACAAATGATATGCCAATTGATTTAGTACCTTCTTTGGAAACATTTGGCATTGTACCATTCCAAATTAATCCTCATTATCATCCGGGAGAGATTTGGTGGAAAGAAGATGGAGAAGAAGGTTTGAATCAACATTTCGGAGAGACTCGAGAAAGAAGAATTGAGGAGTTTCATCAATACAATAATGCTGCCGTCATAGGATTATACGAAGGATCTTTTCTGAGGTGTGACGATAATGGTGTGGAATTACTTGGAAATAAAGCAGTTATTATTAAGAAAAATAAAGAAATTCAAACTATTGTAGAAAACAATAAACTAAATTATGATTTATCCACCAGATGATACTACAATTAACTCAATCATTAAATCTTCACTAATAATTGACGAATGAGGGACAATTGTCTCATCATAAACTGCAAGAACTGTTGATGAAGGAATCTCTAGATTTTTGAGAATCACAGATATTGCCACCGGAACTTCTGATTCAAAAATTAGAATCTCATTATGATGTTTAATCTGGACACGCATATATCTCTCGAGGCGAGGCACGCTTATGACCAATCCGTATGTGGAATAATTACAGCCGAGATCGCATAGCCCGGTATTGCGATGGATTCGAAATCCATTGTCCC